>Ga0129306_1000350_pt1 | contig 76009 bp, 77 predicted proteins | sample P827metagenome_FD_94438 | JGI IMG/M metagenome (GOLD analysis project Ga0129306, IMG submission 94438) | Capybara group fecal microbial communities from Wisconsin, USA - P827 metagenome | ecosystem: Host-associated > Mammals > Digestive system > Large intestine > Fecal | place: USA: Wisconsin... | reverse complement strand
ATCTTTAGCTTTATCAGCTAAATCACTCGCTTTATCAGCTAATTCTTCTTTTTTATCTTTTGCTAAATCAGCTAAGTCACTAGCCTTATCTTTAGCTTTATCAGCTAAATCACTCGCTTTATCGGCTAATTCCTCTTTTTTGTCTTTTGCTAAATCAGCTAAATCGCTAGCCTTATCTTTAGCTTTATCGGCTAAATCACTTGCTTTATCAGCTAATTCTTCTTTTTTATCTTTCGCTAAATCGACTAATTCTTCTTTTTTATCTTTTGCAGAATCTACTAAATTGCTCACTTTTTTCACAACCTCTTCTCGTTTATCACCTGCAGAAACAATAAAATCACTTACTCGTTCAACTACATCTTCTTTACGATTGCCAGCTACGGACAATAAATCACTTAATTTCCCTAATACAGTGGACTTCACATCATCAGTAGATTTTACAGCAGAGCTTGCACCACCAGCGGCTAAATCTAAAGCTGCGCCACTAACAGTCACCAATAAAGCTCCAATACCGGATAAAGCATGTTTAGCATTAGCAATATATTCTTTATCAGAATTAGCAATCGCTTTACCCGCTACACCTGCTACGGCAGCGGCAGCAACACCAAGCACTACATTTTTTAAAGAGCCAAGATTAGCTAATGTATCGCCACTAAATAATTCACTTAAATTAAGACGACTAAGACCTAAGAAATCATCTTTATTAACGCCAGCTTCTGCTAAGAAATCTTTACCTTCATCACCTAATGGTTTGTTTCTCATTGGCGAATCCATAAGTGCTTTAATCGTCGTTTTGTTATGATCAATAATATCAGCTAAACGTTCTCTATATTCAGAGAAATCACCAGGCATAGGCATGCCACCTTCAACCCAAGTTTTAGCACATTTACCTACTGCGTACGTCAAACAGACAGCAAGGGGAATTTTAATTTTTGGATTAGGCAATACCGATGTTAGTAAAGCACTTACTAAACTACCACCTAAACCACCGAGGAAGCCAATAATGGCACCAGCTGTTGCGGTATGACCATATACAGCGGCAATGCGACTTACCATATACGCATCATTAGCAATTAAAGCTGTCGTACTAAGTTTTGGTGCCATCACAAGCACGCCAGCACGTGCTGCAGCCCAACGGCAAATAGTTTCAATCTCAGCATCACGATTTGCTAATTCTGCTTCTACAGCCGCTAACGTTCCCTCAGGATGAGTCATCAAATCTTTTACGTCTTCCATCTATACCTCTCCTTTATCACCTGTAAAGTTTAACAATATAATTCAATTATAGACCTTTACTATAATAATTTCTATATAAAGAAGAAAAAATCCTCTTTTTTCCTATATAAATTATGCAAAATAGTAGAAATTAGCTCAATCTTACAAGTATTACCAGCTTGTTAAGCCTCCGTCTATAGTCCAAGCTGCGCCTGTTACAAAGGATGCTTTGGAGCTTAATAAAAAGGCAATTACTTCACCAATTTCTTCTGGTTTTGCAATTCGACCCAATGGATAGTGGGTAGCCATTTCTTCCATAGCTTCTTCAAAGGTTTGATTGCTTTCTGCCAGCTGACGTGCTACTAAGGATGTATCCACATCGCCAGGACAAACACAATTTACCCGCACATTATGTACTGCCATTTCAAGAGCTAAAGATTTGGTAAAGCTTACAATAGCACCTTTAGAAGCTCCATATACAGAGCACGCTACATTCCCCTGCAAGCCGGCATCACTAGATACCGTCACAATACTGCCTTTAGTACGCCGTAAACAAGGTGCTGCTGCTTGACATAAAAAGACAGTTCCTTTCACATTGGTGCCAATCATTTCATCGAAATCTTGCTCCGTTACTTCATCCAATAATTCTTCTTTATAAAAACCTGCTGCCGTAACCAAAGCACTAATATCACCAAATAAACGACAAGTTTCTTCTACAATGCGACGACAATTCATAACCTTACTTACATCGCCTTGTACAAAACGAACTTTAGAGGAAATGCGTCGTAATTTAACTACTGCTTCTTGTCCTGCCCGTTCATTGCGCCCATTAATGACTACACACCAACCTTGTTTCAATAATAACTGTGCGGTAGCGAAGCCAATACCGGAGGTACCGCCACTAATAAGGGCTACTTGATTTTCACTATTAATTGGCATACAATCACCGTCCTTCACTTACCAATGAGTCACTGCATAATCATAAGTCAATTTACAAAGCATGCTCACTGTTGTAGCAATAAACACAAAACGAACTAAGCCTACGCCTTTTTTAATGGCTAGCCGCGAGCCCAATGTGGCTCCAATAATCTGCCCAGCGCCAGCCGATAAACCTAACACATAATCTACGTGACCTAGTGCCAAAAATAATATTAAAGAACCTAAATTACTCGTAAAATTAAGTAACTTTGCATTACCTGAAGAATATAAAAAGTTAAACCCTGCATAGATAAACATGAATATCAAAAAAGTACCTGTGCCAGGTCCTACAAACCCATCATAAAAGCCAAGCGTCAAAGCGCCTAATGCCAAGAGTAGTAACTTTTTCTGCGAAGCCCCTGCATAGGTAGTTACGGTGCCCCAATCTTTTTTAAATAATACAAATAAGAGAACACTAACTAATAAAACAATAATAATCGGCTTCAAATATAAAGGGGGAATGCTAATAACCAACCACGTACCTAGTAGTGAACCAATAAAGGTAATCGGCATTAACTTTTTTACGAGGGGCCATTCTACCATGCCAGACCGTGCGTAAGCAATAGACGCTGTTAACGCGCCAAATACACTAGATAATTTATTACTACCTAACGCTACACTAGGCGGTAAATTAGTCAGTAACATCGCCGGCACTGAAATTAGACCGCCACCCCCAACAATAGAATCTACAAAACCTGCTAAAGCACCTGCTACAAATAAAACTAAGGGTAGCATCAACGCAGGATCTACCATGCTTACTATATCCATATATTCCTCATTTCAAACGACTTAGAATCGTTTTATAGCCATCGGCGCCATATACTAAACACCGCTTTACTCGGCTAATAGTAGCAGTACTAGCACCGGTTGTTTCTACAATGTTATCATAACTTTCACCAGATTCTAACATCCGTGCGACCTGCAAACGCTGTGCCAATGCTTTTAGCTCATTGACCGTACAAATATCTTCAAAGAATTCATAACACTCATCGATTGTTTCCAAAGCTAATATAGCCTGGAATAACTGGTCATTCATAGGATTGCGTAATTTCTCATTGACACTCATAAAGATCCTCCCTTAGTAATTTAGATTTATTTTAATTATATTACATAATGGGGTAAAAGAAAAAGACTTTCACACAAAAAAGTGCAAAAGTCTTCTTCATAATTAATAACTAGCTTATTTCATCCTTAGAAAGCTGAAATAATAGAACCTTTGAAGGTATCTTCGATAAATTTCTTAGTTGCCTCAGATTGATAAATAGATAAGAATTTTTTAACAGTTTCACTATCTTTATCCCCTTCACGTACAGCTACTACATTAGCAAACGGAGACTCTTTACTTTCTACTACTACAGCATCCTTCAATGGATTAAGACCAGCATTTAGCGCATAGTTAGTATTTACACAAGCAATATCCACATCATTTAAAGAACGAGCAATTTGTGCTGCTTCCAATTCTTTAATCTGAAGATTTTTAGGATTTTCCACAATATCTGCTACAGTAGATTTTGGACTGCCCCCATCTTTTAATTTTAAAAGGCCTGCTTGTTGTAATAACAATAAACCTCGACCACCATTAGTTGGATCATTAGGAATTGCTACCGAAGCACCATTTGGAACAGTGCTCAAATCTTTATACTGATTAGAATATAAACCCATTGGTAATAAAATAGTCTTACCTACGGATACTAAATGTAGACCTCGTTCGGTCACCATGTTGTCCAAGAATGGCTGATGTTGGAACGAATTAGCACTCAACTCTTTTTGTTCTAAAGCAATATTCGGTTGAATGTAGTCATTAAATTCCACTACTTTAATTTTAAAACCTTGTTTTTCTGCTTCTTTAGCAACAAAATCCATCACTTGCGCATGAGGTCCTGCCGTTACCCCAACAGAAAATTCTTGATTAGTGCCATTTGCACTTTCTTTGCTATCACTACCACAGCCCACTAATACAAGAGCAAATGTAGCGATAGCAGCCAATAAAAACGCTAATTTTTTCATGTGTGTTCCCTCTTTCTCTCAAATCTCAATTTACTACTATTTTAAAATACTATCTAAAAACTATTAACTACAACTAACAAACCAGTTGTACTTAGCGTTTATTCACTTTGCGGGATAAGAAATCACCACAAGATTGAATCAATTGTACTAAAACAATTAAGATAACGATAGTTGCTAACATTACATCCCCTTGGAAACGTTGGTAACCATAGCGAATAGCGATGTCCCCAAGACCACCACCACCGATAGCACCAGCCATAGCGGAGTAACTAATCAAGTTAACAATTAATACCGTAATATTGTCAATAATAGTAGGCAAGGCTTCTGGCAATAACACTTTGCGAATGATTTGCAAAGGTGACGCCCCCATAGCTTGTGCCGCTTCAATAACACCACTATTAATTTCACGAATCGACGTTTCTACTAAACGCGCTAAAAATGGAATTGCCGCAATAGTTAATGGTACACAAGCGGCGGTAGTACCAATAGAGGTACCCGCAATAATACGAGTCAATGGGATAATAGCTACCATCAAAATGATAAATGGTATCGAACGCAAGGCGTTTACAACAGCCCCTAACACTGTATTTAATGCTTTATTTTCTAAAATATGGCCTTTGCCAGTAATAACAAGAATAACCCCTAATGGAATCCCAATAATAGTGGCTACCACGGTAGAGATAATTGTCATCTGTAGGGTTTCACCTAGCCCTTGAATCAACAAATTAATGATTTGTTGCGACATAGCCAATCACCTCACTTCCAATAGGTAACTCTTTCAAGTATTGAATGCCTCGTTCTTCATTTTCTCGTTCCCCATCTAGTACAACGATCAAATGACCAAAGCTTTTATCTTGAATATAGTCAACACCGCCAAATAGTATGCTTACGTCAAGACCAAAACGCCGAATCATACCAGCTACAATAGGCTCATCCACTACATTGCCAACGAAATTAAGGCGAATAATAGGATGTAATCCTTCACGCCATTCAGGTTGTACGTTCAAATGACGCCAAGCTTCTTCTGGCAACTTATGACTGATAATAGCGCCAACAAATTCTTTGGTCGTTTTTTCTTTAGGTCCAGTAAATACATCAACAACAGGCCCTTCTTCTAAGATAACGCCACCTTCAATAACCGCTACACGGTCACAGATTTCCTTAATCACTTGCATTTCATGAGTAATGAGGACAATCGTTAATTTTAACTTTTCATTAATATCCTTCAACAATTCTAAAATAGATTTAGTTGTCTGTGGATCAAGCGCTGACGTTGCTTCATCACAAAGCAATACTTTTGGATTACTTGCCAAGGCACGAGCAATCCCTACACGCTGTTTCTGACCTCCAGATAATTGCGATGGATAGTTATTTAAACGGTCGCTCAATTTTACAATGTCTAAAATTGGTAATATGCGCTCTTTAATTTCCGCTTTGCTAAGGCCTTGCAATTCTAACGGAAAGGCCACATTGTCATATACTGTACGAGAAGATAGTAAGTTAAAATGCTGGAAAATCATACCAATATTTTTACGCTGTTCTCGTAAATCTTTATCACTTAATTTTGTTAAATCTACACCATCAACAACCACTTCACCAGAAGTAGGTCGTTCTAACATATTAATACAGCGAATCAATGTAGATTTACCAGCCCCACTTTGGCCAATGACACCAAATATTTCCCCTTCCTTTACAGAAAGGCTAATATCCTTCAAGGCTTCTACACGATTCGGTCCTTCATAAACCTTACTGATATGCGTCAGTTCAATCATGTGATCGCTCTCCTTTTCTCAAAACACTCTCTATTGAAATACATATAAAAACAAAAAACTCTCCATAACACATGAAGAGTAGTTCCCTGTTCTTCATCTGTCGAAGTGATTACTTCGTTGGAATTGGCACCGTTCCTATTTGGATGGTTGCCGCGACTTCATCGGGCCAGTCCCTCAGTCAACTCTTGATGAACCTATGTATTTTTTAACGTGATAAAATCATATCACTGGATAGACATACTGTCAATAGAGGAATTAAATATATCAAAAATTTTAATCAAGAAATCAAAAAAACGACTTAGCCGTAGCCTGACATAAATTTTTACAAGGCAGACTTTAACTAAGTCGTTTTAATTTTAATTTTTATTTTAATTTTATGTTTACTAATCACTATATAACATAAAAAGCTTAAATTATCATACCCAAAGTTACTGCCACACTTTAAAAGCCTTCCGATTCAACAAAAAACGCGCGCCCATGACGGCAATAGCCCCTGTAATCAATTGTGGCCAACTCATCATAAGCAATACAGCCTTTTCAACTGGATACGGCACGGAAAAACCAATAAATAATAGGGAAAAACTACAATACAGTACAACCCCTTTAGCTACACTACAAACAAAAGTCTGTAACCAAACTGGCTGATTTTGTAATAAACGCCCTAAGATAACAAATACAGAATTGCCAATACCAACCAATGGAATAAATGGAGCAAATGGCAACATGGATTGCATAAACGCGATGATAGGTGTTACCCAAGCAATAACAAGTCCGCTAACTGCACCATAGCGCATAGTTGCCAATAGCATACTTAGCCCTACTAAGGAGCCAATTAGAAACATACTAACCATTGGTGGCACTGGCAAAATCACACGCAAACTTTGGCTTAATAAGGCCACGGCCAACAATAATGCTGTACCTGTTAATGTACGAAGTTCCATAAATTAATTACGCCAAACCTTCCGCCAACAGTTTTTCATAGCCTTCACGTAGTTTCAACGCCACAGGCCCCACTTTGCCATCACCAACAGGTTGACGGTCTAATTTTGTAATCGGAATAATACCGCCAATGGTATCGGTAAAGAATAATTCATCCGCAGAATCTACAAATTCACGATCAAATTCCTTTTCAATCAAGGATACCCCTGCCGTAGGTGCTACTCTGGTCACTACTAACTGACGTGTAATCCCTTTTAGAATCAATTCATTAGCAGGATGAGTATATAAAATACCATCTTTAACGGCAAATACATTGGACGTTGCCCCTTCAGTACAAATGCCATCACGGAACAACACAGCTGAATAAGCAAATTTCTTTTCTGCCTTTGTTTGTGCCAAAATATTAGGAATTAAATTCAACGTCTTAATATCTACATGATGCCAACGTTCATCTGGTAAGCTAATGGCTTTTACCCCTTCCCCTAATTTACTTAAATCTTCTTTAATTGGGCGAATGTACATATACATGGTAGGATCCAATTTAGCTCGGTCATACGCATGATGGCGAGGTTCTACGCCTCGAGTAATTTGTAAATAAATATAGCCATCCGTAATACCACTTTGTTCAATCATAATTTCATGTAATTCTTGTAAATCTTCTGGTGGCATTTTTACAGGAATATCCATGAAACGCATGGAACGATAGAGTCGATCTTGATGATAGGAAAAAGCAAAGCAACGACCATTAAAAACACGAGTTACTTCATATACACCATCACCAAAACAATAACCACGGTCATCAAGACTCACACATTTAGCACCTGGTTCAACAAATTCACCATTAAAATAGGTTAACTCTTTCATTGGAACACCTCTCTATTCTAAGCTGTGTGGAATACGTAAGTATAAACTACACAAAATACTGACTATAATTATGTTTCGATTATAGCACAGTCCTGAAAAATCTGCACTACCGCCCTAGTAAAATACGACGTACTACTTTAGGCAATTGTTGTAAACCTAATGTCCCCAAATAGGATAAACAAACCGTACAAATATACAATCCAATAACCACTACCGCCGTATACTGTAACTGCGCTTGCGCCATACCATAGGTCAATACAATGAGCATAAACGGATGAATTAAATAAATCCCATAAGACTGATTGCCGATTTGCTCCCAAAATGCCTTCGCCCCACTGCTCATAGGCGTTGCTAAAAAGAAAAACAAGAAAAACAGCGTAGCTGCACCAGTATATATCATCCCCATAGGGCTTAATTGATGTATCGTATAAATAGCCTCTAACAAGGTGTAATGTCGCTCACTTAATACATAATAATAGCTCCCCATCATTAAGGCTACAGAAAAAGCAAACACCATAGTTAAAGCCCCTCGATAGCGCCACAGCCCCTCCACTACGTTTTCATAACGCTCTGCCACTACAGCGCCTAACAAGAATATCCATACATAATGCAACACCCAATAATTAAGCTTCATAGAGTAAGCATATTGTAACCAAGGATTTTGAAACGTAATATGCCCACTATAGTAAGAGGACCAGTAATTAAATGCCACTTGTACCAGAAATAGTAAACTTAACCATACTATAGGCCGTTGCAAAATGCCTCGCACCAGCAATCGCCACAGTGGCATAAGAAGGTAGAACCAAAGCAAAATGACTATAAAATATAAATGGTAATATCCATTTCCAAAGAATAAGGTAGGCAATAAATACCGTGGTAAAAACCCAGCTAAACTACCGGCAGAAATACCGGCATACAAAATATATAATAATGACCAAGCTACATAGGGAAATAACACTACACGAGAACGTCGCCAGAGAAAATCCTTGTAAGAAAAATCAGCCATACTTGACGTATGATAAAATAGGCCAAAAGCGGATAAAAAGAAAAAAGCCGGCACTGTAAACCGAGACAATATCTCGAGCAACCCTATGAGCTGTGTATTTGCCTGGGGATTACTTAATGCAAAGGAGCCCACATGAATCCCAATAACGCCTAACATACAAAGCCCGCGCATATACGTAATTTCAGGTAAAAACGACTGTTTCAAAACAGTTCTCCTCTCTAACAAAAACAGGACGAAGGACTAAGCCCTCCGTCCCGTATACATCTGTCTATTCTTTCGTTACTGGTACTGGTGTGGACATAGCGCCACTAGTATCAGTCGTCGGTGCCACCGCACCATTAGCTGCTGCTTTAGCTTTTGCCTCTGCTTCAGCCTTAGCTTTTGCTTCTGCTTCTGCTTTAGCCCGTGCTTCTGCTTCTCGCTGTAAACGCAATTCTTTTTGTAATGGAGCTACTGGTTGATCATATACAGTAATATCCGTTTCGAATAAACGGCCCCAAGGGAATCGAGCAGATACTGTCCGAGGATCGATTTTTAAATATTTTTCAGCAAAATCTTGCACTCGTTCACCCATATAGGCTTCTAGTTTCTCATTTAACGTACCAGTATAGCGCACATTATCCGTACGAATGGAATCTTGCATACGATAAATATCCTTACGAATATTCGCCTGATATGCCCAGTTATCCAAATATTGTTGTGTCAACATATTGCGCTTTTCTTGTTCTGGCATAACTTTGCCTAAAACACCTTGCGCAATAGCATAACCAACCGTATTACTTGCCGTATTCCAACCATTATAAGATTCTACTTTATATAACAAATCACGTTTATAAAGGCCATATACAAAGGTATTATCAGCGCCATTGGAGTAAGAAATATCAGCTACACTCACTGGCACCTGTTGATTAATAGCCGTTTCAATTTTATCTAAAAAGGCATTTGTACTAGCTGAAATCATTGGGAAGTTTTCAAATGCTTCTGATTCCCCAGTTACCTTGCCTAATGGTGTATTCACAGCCAATAAAATATCTGGTTTACCATTGGTTGTCATGGTACCGCCTACAGCTTCAATATGTTCTGCAATCGTTTTAGCCACCGACTGATCTTCATAGTGAGGTACCGTTTCACCAGCACCACCTAATGGATAAATCATTTCAAAAGATGGTTTTAAATTATTGCGGTCCACATGAGCCCGAGCAATGAGCAATAAACCTAATTGGTCTGCCCCAGGGAAGCTACCATATTGATCAACTTTAAGACCTTTACTATATAATTTCAAGTAACGACTTTCCAAAGCGGATTGGGATAACGTGCTTGTATCATCATGACCAAGAGCGAAATATTTGAAAACACCTTTACGTGTTTCATCAATTAACGCCCGATTTACAGTCATATTCTTTTGACGACGATTAAACCAATCTTGTAAATATTCAATAGGCACAGTAGCTTGTAATTGCACTAAACTAGCTTGTTCTTCTTGGCTTAAATTACCTGCGTCTAATTTATCTTGTAAGGCCGCAATTTGGAAAATTGTTGGGCCATATTCATCATAATACGAAGGCTCTACACCGCCACCACTAGCACGAGGTGAACGCATGACAGTACCGAACGCATAAATTGGTACATTTGGATATTTAGCATGCAAACTGCCAATCTGCTTAGTCCGATTTAATAACATATTTAAAGATAAATTATGTTTACGAGAGTCAACCAAACCGCCATAAATCAAGGTGTCAGTGCTCAATACCATTACATCAGCACGAGCTGCATTTTCATCAACCCATTGCCAAATTTTATCCGCTTCACCATGATAATTTTTACCAGATACTAAATAATCTGGCGGTGTAATTACTGTATAGCCAGCACCTTCAGCAGTATCAACAGTATAAGACAAACTAACTGGCCGGTTATCTTGTGGCACAAATAAAATCGTTGCCGCCGATACTTGCGATGTTCCCCATAACACAGCCGCTGCCAAAGCGCCTGCAAACCAGGAAAATCGTTTACCCAATATACTCAACTCCTTCTTAATTCACTTGCTAACAAACCTGTCTAGCAATACCATCTCCGCACTTATCCCGATGAATAAGTGAAACTATCTAATTTTCATTGAAAATCTCTCTGAAACGACTGTTTATAAGTCTTTTTTAATCTTATATATTATACCATAGGAACATATATAATAAAACTAAAATCCACACTAACAGCCTACTCCTACCGAATGCGTGGCAAACTCCAACTATAGCGTAATGCTAGAGTACGAATAACCACAACAATAATAAATGCACTATACGACGCCATCTGCCATTGCCCGGCATGATAAAACGCATAGTACACAATCCCTCCAATAATAGCGGGTAACGCATAAACCTCTTCCCGCAATACTGACGGTACACGCTGTGCTAAGACATCGCGAATAACCCCGCCACCAACAGCAGTCAAAAGCCCCAAGATAACTGCAAGAACTGGCATTTCAGGATAGTTATATACCCCTATCCCTGCCCCAGTTACAGTAAAAGAGGCAAGACCGAGCGTGTCAGCACCCAGATACATGCGACGCACCCACCGTGTGCCAATATAATGAGCTCGCCGTACGCGATAAATAAAAAAGACCCCAAATGTAACCGCCATTACAATAAACACATAGGTAAACGTACGCAGTGAATTGGGCGGAATATTACCAACAATCAAATCACGCATAATACCGCCACCAATAGCAGTGGCCAAAGCCAACACGAGCATACCAAAAATATCCATTCGCCGACCAATCCCCACAAGAGTCCCTGAAATGGCAAAGGCAATCGTGCCAATAATATCAAACGTAAACCATAGTAATTCCAAGATGAATTCTCCTTTAGTAAAACCCACCACTAATCTATAATGTTTAAATCCCCCAATAATAAATATCTCTCATTCTTAAAACTACCTCATATTATATCATACACTGACTCCTTTAAAATAACTGGTTTAATTTAGTACATACTTAATTCTAAATAGTAATATATGCCTTGTCTCTTTTAAATAAACATTTGTATTTACAAAAGAGACTTTTAATGATAATATAATTTTCATATTCTGTTTATTTTTCAATAGCGTCAGCTCATAAACTGAGAATACGTATAAGAAGAGAGGGATTGCGATGGAACATTTTATTGTAGTATTAGAAACTATTGTTACAGCAATTAATGATGTACTTTGGGGATACATACTTATGTATGCTTTGGTAGGAATTGGCATTTTCTTTACTATTTATCTAGGGGCTCCACAATTTATTCGCTTCGGTCCTGCCTGTCGTCAAGTCTTTGGTCGCCTTTATAAAGGTCATAAACCTGAAGGCAGTAACAATGAAAAATCGATATCTTCATTTCAAGCACTTGCTGTGGCAATCTCCGCTCAAGTCGGAACCGGAAATGTAGCTGGTGTTGCTACTGCTATTATGGCTGGTGGACCAGGCGCAATCTTCTGGATGTGGTTAAGCGCTATGTTTGGTATGGCTACCATTTTTTCAGAAGCAATATTAGCGCAACATTATCGAGAGGATATTAAAGGCCAATTTATCGGTGGCCCTGCCTTCTACATTTCAAAAGGTCTTAAAAATATTATAGGCTCTAATTCCGCTAACTTTCTCGCGTACTTTTTTTCTATCGCCATTATTATTGCGTTAGGTTTTATTGGTTGCATGGTGCAATCCAATTCCATCGCCTCCTCTGTAAATAGTGCTTTTGGCTTTGAACCTATTTATATTGGCATCTCAATCGCCCTATTAGCTGGTTTAATTTTTATTGGTGGAATACAGCGCATTGCCACCTTTGCCCAATTAGTCGTACCTTTTATGGCGCTTTTATATATTTTATGCGCTATTGCTATTTTATTTAAATTCTCTAATCATATTATGCCTACCTTACAATATATTTTTGAAGGAGCTTTCAACCCATCTGCTATTGGCGGTGGCGCTTTAGGTATAACAATGAAAGAAGCCATTCGTTTTGGTGTCGCTCGTGGCTTATTCTCCAATGAAGCTGGTATGGGCTCTACCCCACATGCTCACGCTACAGCATTAGTATTACATCCCGTATTACAAGGTTTTGTAGCTTTCTTTGGCGTATTCTTTGATACCATTATCATTTGTACAGCTACCGCATTAATTATTCTTTTAACTGGTAGTCATGAACTAGGTCTATCTGGTGCACTTATTACCCAACAAGCCTTTGCTACCGCCTTTGGTGATATTGGACCTGCTATTATCGCTATTTGCTTAACATTCTTCGCCTTTACTACCGTAGTTGGTTGGTACTATTTCGGTGAGTCCAATATTCGATTCTTATTCAAACAAAAAAATATAGCAATTCATATCTATCGTATTATTGTATTAGTATTCATTGTATTAGGTTCTGCTGGTAAAGTAGACTTTGTGTGGAATTTAAGTGATATGTTTAACGGTATTATGGTAATTCCAAACTTAATTGCCTTAATTTTACTACGTAAAGAAATTAAAAGTATCCTTAAACATTACGACGAAAGCCGCCAAGATGGACCACCTTCTTATGAATATCCTGAAGTAAATCAATAGATGGGAAATTCATCAATATTAACAAAATCATATTGTTATCTATAGTCAAAAAGCGCCCTGTGAAAACTCACAAGGCGCTTATTTACTGTATGGTGCGGTTGATGGGACTTGAACCCATACGAGCGTACGCTCACCACCCCCTCAAGATGGCGTGTCTGCCATTCCACCACAACCGCATAGAATTTTTATTCTTAATGGTGCCTCAGGACAGAATCGAACTGTCGACACAAGGATTTTCAGTCCTTTGCTCTACCGACTGAGCTACCGAGGCAAATGAGGAAAAACTTTTGTAAATAAAAAAATGGCGACCCCGATCAGATTTGAACTGACGATCTTCGCCGTGACAGGGCGACATGTTAACCGCTACACCACGGGGCCGCAATACCGTTATTCCAGGTACTTTCATATAGTATCATGATTTTATTTTTTGCGCAAGAGGGAAAATGAATTTTCTTACATTTTTTTGAGGGAATATGTAAGATGAGGATTAGACCGTAATATAAAATTACACTACTCTCAAACTAGTTTCAAAAGGTGGCGACTGTGCAGGAAGTTTTAAACCAAACTAGTATTACACTACTCTCAAACAGATATGACAAAACGAATCGCTACTGGCGAGTTTTAGACCACACTAGTATTACACTACTCTCAAACTATTGTCAATCAGCATTAAATTGCCACCATGTTTTAGACCACACTAGTATTACACTACTCTCAAACTATTCTTCGGTGCGTTCAGCGCCCACTACGGTTTTAGACCACACTAGTATTACACTACTCTCAAACCGTACGGGGGCTAATAAATCAGTGCCACCGGTTTTAGACCACACTAGTATTACACTACTCTCAAACTACCGACAGTGCTTACAGCTATTGTAGGGTGTTTTAGACCACACTAGTATTACACTACTCTCAAACTTTGGCGGCGCGCAGTCTGATGTAGTGACTGTTTTAGACCACACTAGTATTACACTACTCTCAAACACAGAAATTGCATGGTATTTTCAGGCATTACGTTTTAGACCACACTAGTATTACACTACTCTCAAACTTAGTAGGGACTGTTAGTGATGAGCCTGAAGTTTTAGACCACACTAGTATTACACTACTCTCAAACGGCGTGGACTGCTGGGACAGCGTGGTATTAGTTTTAGACCACACTAGTATTACACTACTCTCAAACTGCGTACGGTTGCTAAAGAATCAATCCAATGTTTTAGACCACACTAGTATTACACTACTCTCAAACTAGGTTTATAAATTATACTACCCTACTATAGTTTTAGACCACACTAGTATTACACTACTCTCAAACGCGGTGGTATTCAATTTTACTAATTGCCAGGTTTTAGACCACACTAGTATTACACTACTCTCAAACTAAGTTTTAACTCTGCTCATTGATTATCTAAGTTTTAGACCACACTAGTATTACACTACTCTCAAACTCGCTTCGTTTAACGCCAATTGTTGATACGGTTTTAGACCACACTAGTATTACACTACTCTCAAACAACTGATTAGGCGCGTGGAAGTGGAAGATGGTTTTAGACCACACTAGTATTACACTACTCTCAAACACTTGCCCCTAATGCGCTACAAACCACATCAGTTTTAGACCACACTAGTATTACACTACTCTCAAACACTAAATCTTCGGCGCCCACAACGCCATAAGTTTTAGACCACACTAGTATTACACTACTCTCAAACAAGTTGCCTAAATACTCTGGGTTAACATCAGTTTTAGACCACACTAGTATTACACTACTCTCAAACCCCAAATTGCATATTTACAAAATTTTATGAATTTAAAGTTCAAGAGAATTTTCCGGTTACGAGCCAAGTGCCATACTAGTGTTTCAATCTAAAATACACATAAATCTTTATCTAAAGTATAAATTATTTCCTTATTTCTTACAACTGATATATCATCTTTACATACTCGTTCTATACATAGTACTGGAATTTTTTTACAAAGCATTGTTTCAAAAAATAAAGTTATTTCCCCATCATCCATATATGAACGGGGGTTCAACAAAACCATCAATTTAGGATTTAGTAACTCTATAACTACATCAATAAAATTAGCCACTTTACCAATATCATCAAACTCATCATCTCTAATTAGAAAATTGCCTAGCTTAACAATATCTTGTACTGCAATTAATTCATTGTGAAAAACATCAATAGAAAGACTGCTTTCTAACGATAATAAAAGCTGTTGTATTTTTTGATTAATCTCATACAATAGCTCAACCTCTTCTGTAGCAATTCCAGACAATCTTTGATGTAATTTAGATAGTAAAGTCTTATTATTAATATCTAATTTAAAGAAATCACTAATAAAATACACATCCTTTTTTATATCCAGTATTTTATTAGCTACTGATAGTACCCATTCACTTTCTTCTCCACCACTAGCTTGAAAAAAGTCCTTTACTAACTTTCTAAAGACACTCCTTTCTTCAACTATTAAAGTCGTAATTATTTCATCAGATAAATCAAGTTCTAAATCCAATGTTAAATAAGTTAGTTTCATAATACTAATAGCCGATCTGTAGACGTTACAACTTCAGTTGCTACTTCACCAACCAGCGTCTCCATTTTTGCAAATTGTTTTTCTGTAATCACAAGCATTTGTACTAACCCTTCAGGTGGCTTCTGACATCTAACATACGCCATAACCTTATTAGCTTCTGTTTGATTCAGCACCAACTTAGCATATATTGATTCTTGCATCATATAAAATCCTGTGGATAGTAAAAATTTTCTAAAAACTCTATATGATTTACGATTAGCTGAAGATTCCACAGGTAGATCAAACATAACCATTACTCTCATAAATCTATAACTCATACTCCACAAACCTTATTAGTCTAATATCATTTTCTTTAAGTGCATCAAATATACTTTTACAATAAATCTTAATAGCCGCACTTAAATACTGATTAGTTCCCTCGATTTTTACTTCTGAATTTAATAAATCAATTAACTCTAATCGCTCCTTCCTTGTAAAGTGTGTATGATTTATTCCCACTACATATCTATCGACTATTCCTCGTAATGGCTCAATAACATCACAACTTAAATTAAAAGGATTAAATTGATTACAATGATTTAGACCTAATTGAGTTAAGTATCCCATAGCTACAATTTCCCGATTAATGGCAGATAATAAAATAGAGTATCCATAATCAAGAGCAGCATTTATGTTATTATCATCATCACGAGTAAAAAGTTTACCAAATAAAGAGTTAAAATAAACTTTTGCTGCATGCCCTTCACGTTGCGATTCATCATTAAATCGTAGATCATCTACATATGAATCAAGTAGACTATATTCCAACTTATTCATCGATTTAAGTAACCTTGCTTGATTCCTAATTTTTTGCTTAACTAATGCAGTCCAAACAGACTGCTTAATATCCTCCGCCCATTCAATTTGTTCTCTACATCGCTTACTTGTATTGTGACTGCCATATAAAGAAACTACTTCACTAGTAGGGTTAAATTTTTCATCACAAAAAATGATTTTTACTTTTGCTTTTATTAATTGATTAAGCAAGGCGGCGGTTAAACTAACCGCCGTTGATGCTATTACTAAAACCTGAATCTCATTGATATATACTCTATTACAACCACATTCCTTACGAACAACCATATAATTCATTTTAAAATCTAATTTTGCCCGATTATCTACTACAACTACACGCCAGCCCATAGAATCAGCCTTTCTATCACTCCCATAACTATCAGATAATCTTTATTTCCTTACTATATAAACCAGTAATAGATTTTGTAACTATAGAAAACTCTTGTAACTTAGTAATATTCATATTAATAGTACATCTAGAAGCAGATAAACCTATCATTTTTATATCAAATGTTGTTTTTTGATGCGTTAATAAATTTAACAATTCAAACAATATATAACACTGTTTTCTCAAATCTATTTTTTTGAATGCATTAAGTGTTTCTAACTTAGATAGTTCATCCTTTTTATTCATTTTCATAGTCGAAAAAGCTTTTTTGCCCATTTTCTCTATTAAAGAATTATATATTTCAATGTTATTTTCCTCATTGATATATTCTAAATTAGGCTCATATTTATTATCATTCTGTACTCTATTCAAATAAGTTTCTATAACCTTTAGTTTTTTTACTATCTCCGCATTAAGAACAAGCGACGTTGCTGAATTTATATAAACTTTATTATTAGTCTTACCACCTATATAATATAAAAAACCATTAATCTTAACTAACGAGTCTATACATAGTTTTCTATAAACTAACCTAACTACATCATATTTATTACTATCGATTACACTACTTGCATAGGCAATATAATCATCAACACTTTTTAGTTGATTAATCTTAAGTATAGGCATTGCTAATAATTGAAATTCATGTTCTTTATTCTTTTTATTATATAGTTCAAAAATACTATAATAAGCGATCTTAATACTTGTGAATCCTCCATATTTTTTTACATCAGCCAACACTGAATTATTTCTTTTAAGTGGTTCATAACTATTTATTTTAGCAACACTAGCTTTATATATGGTAGCATCATACAAAGCCCCTTTTTGCTCAATTAATTTTTTTGTCACTTGCACATCATTGTTGGCCATCATTTTCTTTACTACTGGATAGCTATTATCTGGATTCCAAATTACACGTTGTCCCACTTTAAGCAGAAAATCAAACATTTTACTCAAATTATATGGCCGTTTTTTCTCTGCTCTAGCTTTTTTGATAAAATTACGAGGGTTATTAGTAAATTTCTCATGATAAACATTACCTACTACAATGTTTAAATAAGCATCTTTAGCATGATGGTGTGCATTCAAACTACGCAATTTAACAAATTCATTTTTTTGCCGGAAATCTGAAACATTTTCAGCTTTTACATAACAAATTGTTGTATCTGGGTACAACCTCTTTAATAAATTAGTAACTGCTTTAACTGCTTGGTTGGTTTCTACTAATTGTCTACTCACAAAGTCAGCTAACTCATCAGCAGTCAATGGAGTTGTGCGGATTAACCGTTCATACTTTTTCTCACTAATTAAGTTGTATTTTAATAAGCGGCTCCACAATCCCTCACACTTTTTCTGTGTTTCGATTTCAATAGGATAATTATCCGTCTTTTCACGATTTAGTATAGATTTAACTAGCACTAAATTGTCCCAACTATTATCTTTTGTAACACTTTGAGGATAGATATGGTCTATATCATATTTAGATGTAAATAGATCACCTAAATCAATAGGCTCTCCCGAATACATACAACGTCCCTGTTGCGTATAATATAAATATAATTTTTTAGATTGAATTTTTCCGGCTTCAGTTTCTTTGATTTCCTTAGACCAATTACGAGCTTCATCTTTAATATTTTTATAAAGATATAATAATTTAGCCTGTCTAGAGTTTGTTCGTTTCTTCTCCGCACGATTTGTTCGAGCTACTTCAACAAAAATTTTCTTTGGTATCCCTCTGCGGAGTTGTGTAATTTCCTCTAAAATCCGTAAAGTTTGCCACACGGAACGTTTTACTGCTGGTGATATATATAATTCATCAACTAAATCATAACTCCCCCGTTCAACCACTTCAGTGCGCTTAGCATTAAATTCCTCAATAGCTGCTAAATACGAATTATGAGAACTCAATACTTCCATTAAAGTCAGTGACTGTGTTTCCATACAAGTCAAAATATTGCATTCTGGGCCATCTCCAGCTACACCGACAATTTTCTTCAAAAATGCTTCTGACAACCGTCCCCATTCTTTATACTTTAATTTTTGTATTTGTTTTACTTGTACTTCACTGATTGTATCCTTAAACTCTTTTTTCAATACATCAGCTAGTATTTTTTTTGCATCACCAAATAATGTAACATAGCGAATAATTCGTTCAGCTAATTGCTCATCAAAGCCTTCACCTAAAATTCTCACCATATCTCTATATGACTTCAAATCACTCTTTATGTCAATGTCCAAACCTGTTAATTCCCCTGTACCATCAGTGAAACCTTTCAACTTCAAAAAGCTCTTAATTGCTTTTTCCGTCATTTTTTTATGTTCTGCTTGAAAACATTCTGTAATAAACGCCATTTTAACTTCATAGGATAAAGGGTGCCCATTGTATTTTAAATTATTAAGTTCATTGAGTAACATAAATTTAGAATATGCTAATGAATATTTAGGTAATACATCTTCACCAATCAAATACGTGCACTTATTCGTCAAATTTTCTATAAATGCCTGTGCCGACGCATTTATATCCACCTTCTTCTCAAAATCCCACGGATATACTTTGCCGGCTTCTTTACGTACTACCCAAGCAAATCCATTACTGTCTTTATGTGCTGGATTTAATGGTCCTACAAAATAAGGAATTCTAAATGTTAGCAATTTTAAAATTTTCTTAGCTACAGTAAATCCAGATTCATCACAACTATTTAGAAATTCATACTTTTTACTAGCAACTGCTAATATTTGTTCCAATTCTTCTTCATGGATTTGATAATGTATTACTCCATTTTCACGGACACGTAGCAGGGGTAAAAATACATCTAAATCAATTAATTGCAATATTTCACTTTTTAAAATACTCTCCGGCAAAACTTCAAGTACTTTTTTCAAAAATTTATAAAAATCCTCTCTCGAACAATTTTTACCACTTTGGCTCTTACCTATATAAGCTATATAATTAGCACTATCTTTTGTATCATCACGAAAAACACTATTATAAAGGGCTTTTTCACCTTTTAACAACTTTTTCAGCTTTACTAAGTGTTCCTGATGCTCATTAAATACTTCAACCTTAGCTTCTGATAAATACTTCCCATCTGGCTTTATCGTTGATAACAAACGACTATCATACAACGCTTTACAACCATCTAACGCTAAAATACTTTCCCCTAAGATGCTTTCATATTTTTCTCGCTCTTCCCAATAATCTTTCCCAGAAAACTCTACACTTCTTACATCGGCATCCAATTCTTTATATTCAGGTTCATTAAATAATTCATCTAAATTCCCTTTTAATCCTAAGACTAATGATGTGAATGCCTTAGCTTGCTTTTTAAGACCTTTATCAGCTATACTATCACTCACTAATTTTGCAATATCACTACAGGTACGCCCTGTACTAGTCAATAAGTCAACAAATACTTGTTCATCAATTTGATCATGTAAGCGTGAAAACTCCATACAGCTTAATACTTGATGTAAAATATCCATTACACCACCTGAGGTTTTTATCGGTTCACCTTCAAGTAAAAAATTCCCACGATATTTTATAATATGATGAACTGCTAAAAAGAGTAATCGAATATCTTTTGCAGGCTCTTTCATTAATGAACTGCGCAAATGATATATAGTTGGATACTCCTTATGATAAGTTTTATCCGTATAATCTACATCATTAAATAAAAAATACTGTCCATCCGTATTTTTATCCTCGTGATGGTATTGACTTTCATGTAACCGCTGATAAAATGCTGGATCCACTTTATATATTTCTGAAGCAAATAATTCTTCTAAAATTGCAAGCCTATCATTTCGTCTATCTAAACGACGACGCCCTGCTCTATAATTTCTCCGTTCGGCAGCAGTCTGACCTTCTTCAAATAATCGGCTTCCCCACATTCTGTGCCCTTTTGCCCGTAACACCTCATATAATTCATTAGTAACAGCCCATCCTACGGAACTTGTCCCTATGTCTAGGCCTACAAAATAATCTTTTACTTGCTTCAAATCCTCTTTACTAGATACCTTCATAATTTACCTCCTCAGTATGTTTTACCCTATTTCATAATATTAAATCTCTCATCAATAGTTATAAAGTCTATTTCCACAAGAATCTTATAATTTTACAATTGACAAAATAATCAATTACGATTACTATATAGATGTAACTAGTGGATTAGACCACACTAGTATTACACTACGAGTTCAAATAAAGATTTATCTACAATGCCTTCGGGCGGCTCGGTGTGAGCCTTTTATCTGAACTTTACTCGACTCTTATGAGTCGAGTTTTTTTATTAACAAAAAATACGCCTATACTCCAAAAATCCTTAATTATACTTCGATTATACGCTCGTTCACCAGCAAAGCACAAATTGATTTTCTAAATCTACAATTTATTTTTATATTAATCTCACAAATCAAGTCTTAATCATATGTTTTACCCTATAATATGAGTCAGTTATATTTTAATGTTCTAATCATTTTTCAAAATGATATGCATGTTCAATTTATCAAATATACCTAAAAGGAGTCTTAACTATGCAATACAAACGTCTTGGCAATACTCATATTGCGTTCCGATTAAATCCAGGCGAAGAGCTGGTAGAATCTATTGAAAAAATTGCCCGCCAAGAAAACGTGACCACTGCCATGATTCAAGGACTAGGTGCTACCAATGACATTGTTCTTGAAACCTATCGCGCTGCGGAAAAGAAATATTATCATCATCGTTTAACCGGTGATTTTGAAATTACCTCCATTACAGGTACTATCGATTTGCTAAATGATGACCATTATTCCCACCTCCACATTACTATTGCAGATCAAGAAGGTCATTCCCATGGTGGTCATTTAACAAGTGCAATTATTAGCGTTACAGCTGAAATGATACTAACCTTATTGCCTGAAGATATTCATCGTGGCTATGATAAAGAGGCTGACTTAAATTTGTGGCAGTTGGATAAGTAAAATATCAATAATACAAAAACATGCAAATTCATATGTAAATCTAAACACAAAAGCAGCAATCTTGTAGATTGCTGCTTTTCTTTATATAGCTCTATTTATTTGTAGCAACTGTACTTTCTATTTTTTTAGCTAACAGTTCACTTAACCCCTGACAAAGATTAATAAAACTACCTAATTGTTGTTTTTCTTCAACCGTATATAATGCATAATCTTTTAAAAAATTATGTTTTCTCATATAAATGCGCAACATAACAATCTTATTTGCCGTATGATCTAACAACATTCGAGCTTCTTCGACCTGATATCCACACTGTTTCAATGATGTAATATTACCTTGAATATTATCAGCTTGCTTAATTGCTTCAGCTGACACATCTTTATTCTTTTTGTACCACTTAGCAACACCTACTAACAGTGAAATAATACTAATCCCCCAACCAATCGGTCCAAGCATAGATAATATAAAACGACTTCCTATAAAAGAACCACCTGCAGCAATAGAACCAAATCCACCAACTACAACAGACATATTAGCTAATCCTGAACCTGTAGCTGCTAGTAAAGTAGAACCAGCCGATATAGAACCGAATGTCGTTGACATTGCTACAGCCATAGACGGACCTAAACTTACTAGTCCAACACCAACCCCACTCACCATCCCAAACTTAGCTAAACGCTCACCTAATTGATGTTTCGTTAATTTTTCTAGCTGAGCTACTTCTTCTGAAAATGCCTGTGACTTTAATTGAATATCTCCCATTTCTTGTAATAACTTTTTAGGTTTATTTGCTATTGTACTCAGAAACAACTCACATTCTTCAAGAACTTTAACAGCTACTATTTTATGATTATGAAATGTTTCCGCACTTTTTAAAGCATCTGAATAAATTACCGTATAATCTTGTTGTACTTTTTGTAACAGACGAAGGGCTTGCTTCTTTTCACCATAATGAAACATAAGACCCCTCCTAACTCATAAAATCATCCACATCATGCGTTGATTTTACTTGCTGTTCCTCCGCTACTCCTAAACTATCTGAAATTTGACAAGTTGCCTGTAACTGACTATCTAAATTTTCCCTATAATCTTCATGATTATACTCTAAACAACTACAGTCATAATCTACATATCCTGCCTTACAACGACCCCAATCACACTTCGTAAGCGGTTCTACTAATGCCTCAATAGAATCAGTTAGTCTCTTATATTCAGTTGTTAACTCCCGTAACTCTGCAACCTCTGAACTTTCAAAAAATTCTTCAATTCGTTCGGCCACATTATACCGCTCCAGCAAGAAAAAGCCTGTAGTCATCATCATACCAGCGATTAAAGCTCCTAAAAATTCAGTCAATGCATCCCCTACTGGTAACTCTGCCACAATAGAACCTAACGAAGTAATAATCAAACTACCAAAAACCACACTACTACTTACAATAAAACATTTTAGAATAGCATCAGTTCGATCAGCTAATGGAATATCTTCTTTTGAAAAAATAACCTTACTTTTTTCCATCACTACTTTTCGCATCTGAAATAAAGCTTGTAATATTACACGAATCGAATGTCGAAATGAATTAATCAGCATAACAACAATATTAAACCAAGTTCCTTCTAATGCTTCTTCTTTAACATATTTCCAAAATACAGGAAAATTACTTTTGGCATTAGTAAAACCAAATTTAATACCCTGCTCCATTTTACGACTAAACTCTTTTATACTTTTTACGGTTGACCACTCGTTAAAACATTTTTCACGAATGCCAAACCATATTTCAGCTAAAAAGAAACCTACTCCTTGTCGAAGAGCCATTTGAATACCTTTATTCAAAACATTTTTACCAGCACCTACCCAATATTTATGATCTGTAAGATGGGATAAATGAACTTGATTTTTTAAACTCCCCTGATAATTGTTATACGTAGTTTCCATATTATTTAAAATCGAGTCTTGTACTATATCATCCAATGAAAATTCTTCCATTTCTACTTCTTTTATAGTTTCTTTAGCCTTCTCGATTTTCCGCTTAACTTGGTTTGAAAAATTCACTAAATTTTTCTTTGGCAGAATAAATGTTGCCATATTCGTAAACTTATCTTGTATTCCCGTTACAATAGACTCCACATATGACTCTTGTGGCTCTTCTGCCATAACCTCATCCATAACACGCTCATAAGCTTCATTAGAAATTGGAGGTTCTACATCATCATTACTTAAATGACATTCTCGTAAATAATCAAGCCCAAACGTAGTAATCAAACTCTGCAACATAGTTTCTTCATAATTTTTTAATAAGTCTAACCCTGACGGTCTGAATGACATTGCCATATCCATACAACTCACCCCATACATACCTTACAACGCTAACCTTAATAACCCCATAATTAGTTAGTTTTTATCAATTTGTATATATCGACTTAAATTATTTACCTATATTTATTATTTTAAAATCCGCACAAATATATCTTATCTAAATAATACCACATTCTTCATCTTATTTCCATATTTAAACTTTATTTCTTCTTTTGACTATCTGTGACATCTAAAATCTTTCAATAGATACAATTTAAGTATATGTGCCATATATATGCTTTTGTCTCAAAATTCATTTTATTGTATAATATAATCATAAAAAGGAGGTATTTCTATGATTAAAGAAAAATTAGTTGAAATGATTAGTGCTTACTTCAAAGTTGATGAAAGTAAATTCATGTCGGTAGTAAATAATATCGAAGGACTTAATGTTAACAGCATTGAGGATATAAAAAATCTTGATACCGCCCAATTACAAACGCTTCTTGAAAGTCTTAAAGATGCCTATGGTGAATTAAGTGGCAACGAAGATCTAAAAGAAGGGCTTAGCAACTTAGCTGGTAAGTTTTTCAAATAAATAAACTAACAAAAAAGGGTTATCATGCAATATATAGCATGATAACCCTTTTTATATCCCTATTTTATTAACTTTATTTCTATGATTAACACTAACAAAATCCCCAATAACAACAAGCCCTTACTTAAACAATGCTTCCAGATCTACCAAGCCCACTGGTGTCGGTGATACTAAGAAAAGGCTCACTACGGCTAAAATAGTCACGGCAATAGCGGTATACGAGAAGGTCCCTCGACGACTAAACTCATACATCCCTGCAAAGCGCATACCAATCGCAGCGCCTACAGCGGCTACTAAAGCAGGCATAGAGAAAATAAATTCTGTTGCAAAAATTGCCATAATGCCAATGAACGCAGCAACAAAGGTAATAACTGGAATCATCACATCTTGCTTACTCGTAAAATTACGATTTAATGCGCATGCATAAAAAGAGCTATCAAGACCAAACAAACCTAAGAACAAGGTCAAGAAGTTCCAAATTTGTGTCCAAGTCCCCCGAAATGCGTCACGATGTTTAGCTGCATACCAAGCAAAACCAGTAAGCCCTAACATAGCTAACCCCACCAAAATAAAGTAGTACGCTTCTGGTATGTACGCTACAGCAAATACACCAACCAAACACCAAATAGTAGCAATAACTGTACTTACTAACACCTGACTAAGCACAGGCCGTTCTCCCTGTGGCAAGCGTTGATACATATTCATAGCTAATTCAGCAATAAAACACAAAATGAAAAAAGCAATTGATACCGGTGGTGCAATAAAGGCTAATGCTAATGATCCCACTATAGGAATCGCTATACGCCAGCCCTTAAATAATACAAGATTTTTAATATTAAGACGAAAATCTTGTGTTTCAGAAGTAAACCCATTATATACAGCAAAGGTTAGCATAAAGGCAACTAACTCTAGTGGTTTCGCGCCCCAATATAACAAAGTAGGAGCCATCACAAAAGACAAGGCAATCCCTGTAAAACGCGAAATAAGAGCCGCTACCAAACCAGCCGTAAAAAACGGCAATAACGCAACAATAATATCCATCATACTCTCCATTCTACACTAATAATATATTATAACGTGCTACTTTCTTGCCTTCTAGTATAACGAATTCAGCCCTTATAATGCAACTTTCCTTTAACTTTGTTTCCATGCCTTTTTAACTTTCTTTCTATGCCCGTTTAACTTTCTTTCCGTGCCCCTTTATAACCACTCCACTGATCAAGGCGCCGCCGCACAGCTGAATAGGAGCAACCTAGTTCTTCAGCAATCTGCAAAGGACTATGCCCCTGCTGATAACGCAAGCAAACATCAAATGTATTGAGTTTTAATTGATTGCCTCGCAAGTGAATCCCCGCCTCTTTTAAGCGTTCAGCTACGGTTGAAGGCTTAAGATTATATAAGCTAGCTAACATTATTGTCGACATATGTCGCTGTGTATAAAGATATACTAACTCTTTCGTATTTACATAAATTCGCTTATTACTATGACGGATAGCAATCCCCGCTTGTCGTAAAGTGGTGAGCACCGTCCACCGTGAAAGCTGTAATCGCCTAGCAATCCACGAAGCACTTTGCCCATTTCTGTAAAAAGCTAGTATCTGTTGTTGTTTACTAGCCGTTGGCTTTATATATGCTACTTGTTTTGATACTAATACACCTAAATCTCGTAAACGCTGGGCCACGGTTGTATGTGAACATTGGTAGCGTCTAGCCAGTTCTTTTACCCCTAGCCCTTCATCCACGTACAGATGGATTAATTCCTTCACAGGCAATAACTTACGTCTTGTCCGAATTGGAATTTCATATTCATGTAAACGTCGTACTACAGTATCCTGACTACAATGTAGCTCTTTAGCAATTGCCCATGTAGATAACTGCTGTTCCGTATATAAACGTTGTAATAAAGGCCGTGGAATGACCACTTGTCGCCCTGTTCCCATAAAACAAAAACCTCCCTTACCGTTTCTAACACTATACATTGAGCTCACTATTCATTATAAGAAGACCTCCCTTTAAAAACAATGTATTCACTCATACCAGTAGTGTGAGTATCATACCATTAGTAAATAATCCACTGACAGTTCATTTTTTGACGCCTTCAACAACTAGTTTCGCCAAAGTAGTTTTATTTTCTATCTAATAAATTAACTCTTTGATGCCATTGACGATATGGCTACCACTTTGCGTATATCGATAATTTACGGTATACTATTACATATACACTTATCAAAAAGGAGATGTTTATGTCTAATTTTAATGTATTGACTATTGTGGCTACCTTACCAGCCATTATTATTGCCATGGCGATGCACGAATATGCACATGCTAAAGTGGCAGATATATTAGGGGATGATACGCCTCGTCGCATGGGGCGTTTAACTATGAATCCCTTAGCCCATCTTGATTTTATCGGCATGTTAATGCTTTTACTTTTACATTTTGGTTGGGCAAAACCCGTAATGATTAATCCTGCAAATTTCAAAAATAAAAAAAGAGACGATATACTCGTTTCAGCAGCAGGGCCATTAGCTAATATTGTAGTCGCCTTTCTCTCTGCCTTTGTTTTATTCTTTATCAATAATCACAATATAGAAATTTCACAAGGCCTTTACACGGTTATCTCCCTAATGGTTATTATTAATATAAACTTCGCTTTATTCAATTTAATTCCTATTCCCCCTTTAGATGGTGCTCATATTGTGTCTAATTTTCTATCCCCTGCTTGGCAAATGAAATACTGGCAGTGGCAGCGCTTTGGTTTCTTAGCCTTAATTCTGCTAGCATATACACCATTTTTAAGCCTTGTACTTATTCCCTTACAACAAGGCATTTTACGTGTATTTAGTCTGATTTTACAGTTTGTATAAAGAGGAGTTTATTATGACCGCTACCAAACGGCCCATTCATGTTCAGTTTGTTTGTCACGGCAATATTTGTCGATCTACCATGGCAGAATTTATTTTTAAAGAATTAGTAAATAAATCAGCCCTAACAGAACAATTTAAGATTGACTCTACCGCAACAAGTCGTGAAGAAATTGGTAATGACACTCATCCTGGCACTAAAACTAAATTGCGTGATATGAATATTCCGTTCACACCACGCCAAGCGCGCCAAATTACGAAAGCCGATTATGCTTCAGCCGACTATATTATCATTATGGATGAAAATAACCGCCGTAACCTCGAACGACTACTCGGACCTGATACAGAGCATAAAATTCATAAAATGCTCTCCTTTATTGGCGAGACCCGTGATGTAAAAGATCCTTGGTATACAGGCAATTTTGATGAAACTTATAATGACATTGCCCCTAGTTGCGAAGCTTTACTAAAACAAATCAAACAAGAATATAATATATAACGAAACACAAAAGAGAGCTATCAATTCTTGATAGCTCTCTTTTAATTTTTAATTTTTAATTTTTGATTTTTACTATTTATCTATTTACTATTTATTGTATATCATCTTATTTCACACACTTATTAACAAAATAAGAAAGCATACTTTCTTGCCTTCCATATATACGCTACTTATTTACGCGCTTCTGCTACAGCGGCAACAAATTTCTTAGCCGTTTCTGCAATCTCTGCTAAAGATTTTCCGCCACCAGTCAAAGCACCACCAGCTCCAACAGCCACAGCGCCTGCTTTAAACCATTCAGCTACATTATCGATGCTAACACCACCAGTTGGCATCATTTGAGCCTGTGGTAATGGCCCTTTTACGGCTTTAATAAACTTGCTACCTACTACTTCACCAGGGAATACTTTTACAATATCGGCTCCCAATTCAAGGGCTTGAATAACACCTTGAATCGTAGTTGTGCCAGGCATACAAGCCACACGATAGCGATTACATAATTTGATAGTATCTTCATCAAAAGCTGGGGATACAATAAAAGCTGCCCCATTTAAAATAGCCAAACGTGCTGTTTCAGAGTCTAAAACTGTACCCGCACCAATGACTACATCAGCATTATCTTTGTATTTTTCAGATAATGTTAAAATGGCTTCATGAGCACGTGGTGTTGTAAAGGCTACTTCAATAGCCGTTACTCCTCCAGCAATGCAGGCTTCTGAAATTTGAGCAGCCTCTTCTGGCGTATTACCACGAATAACGGCAACTACACCAATTTTTTTAACTGTTTCAATAATTTGTAATTTATCCATACGGGTCCTCCCAATCTTATCTTTAGCTCTGTTTCCTACTCTATTATATACATTTCAGAACTATCCGTCATTACTTTTCGTGCCTATTAAATATTCGCTTACTCATCAGGCTATTACTACCTACTAATGATTCACTTAATTAACACTACTTAGCTTGACTATCAATTATTCGCTTAATTTAGCGCTCTTTTGATACGCTACTAATTGATCAGGTGTTGGTAACCCCTCATTATCGCCTTCCACTTGTACTTGAAGGGCCCCAATGGCAGCGCCACGACGAACTGCTTCCGCCCAGCTAAGACCTTCTAAACGACCACTAACGGTACCTACGGCAAAGCCATCACCAGCCCCAACTGTGTCAACTACGTTTTCAACAATATATGCAGGCGCATAGAATACTTCTTCAGCAGTCTTCACATAAGCACCTTTAGTCCCTAATTTCACAATAACTGCTTTCGCACCTTGTTTCAAATAAAATTCAGCAATGTCTTCTGGTGTGTCAAAACCTGTTAAGATTTTTCCTTCGCCAAAGCCTGGTAATACAATATCAGCTAAGGACGCCAAGTAATTAATATTTTCACGCATTACGTCTTCAGATGGCCAAAGAGCGGGACGAAGATTAGTATCAAAGGACACTTGCACACCATGAGATTTAGCGGCTTTCATCATAGCAATGGACGTTTCACGGCAACTTTCAGACAACGCTGGTGGAATGCCAGTCACATGCAAATGATCGTATTTTCCCCATTGTACCGTATCCACAACGGATGGTTCCATATAGGAGAATGCTGTAAAACGACGGAAGTTAACCACTTCTGGATCCCCTTCTAAAGTTTTAGCTTTTAACTGCATTCCTGTCCGATTCACATCATCCAATGTTACATAGTCTGTACCAATATGTTGTTCTGCCAAAAAATCTAAAATATGTTGACCAAATGGATCATTCCCTACACGACTGATATACGCTGTTTCATGACCTAAACGGCTCATACCAACGGCAAAATTAACTTCTGCCCCACATACATAGCGACGAAATGTTGTCACATCTTTTAATGCTTTAGGTTCTGTGGCTACCATTAACCCCATAGGCTCACCAATTGTAAGAACACGTGCCATTTTTATTCCTCCTCATTATAGCAAGCAACACCCTGAGCCGACGGAGGCGCAAGGTGTGCTGCTGAAGCTTTAATTATATTACCCATTTACCACAATGCGAGCGGCTTTAGTTTTACCTTCATCGCTGAAACGTTTACACCAAAAAGCTGTTACAATTGGTACTAAAATTGATGTAACAACTACGGCCGTAGCTACTAATGCAGTAGCGGCTGGCGCAATTGGTGCAAAGGCGGGAATCATTCCAGCAATAATGATTGGGTTTGTTACCGCAGCCCCAGCTGTACTAGAAGCAGCTAGACCAGCACCACCATTACCACCTGCAATATATTTGTCTGCTAAAATAAGTGGAATACCAGTGATAACAATTACGGCAAGCCCTAATAAAATACCTAATAAGCCAGTATGTGCAACCATCATAAGGTCAATTGTATTACCTAAGGCAAAGCCGAAGAAGGGAATCATAAGCATAGTGCCTTGGCTAAAGAAGGTTTTGCATTCTTTGTCAATGTTACCTAGTGCAAAGCCGATTAAGAATGGTAATACAGCGCCTACAAATAGATGTGGCTCAAAGGTAGCCGCCCCAGTTGTACCAAGAATCATCATGGTTACTAATGGGCCAGACTCAATAGACATCAATACAAATGCCCCTGCGTCTTCCTTGGAGCCATACTGTGCCATCAAGGAAGCATATAAACCACCATTAGTCATGTCCATAGCTGTAACAATAGCTAAGGTGGAGAGTCCTGCAAAAAATCCTGTTTCAATCATACCACTAGGCATAAACATAACACATATATGCCCAACGATCCATGCTACTAAAATCTTTGTTACTACTAATGTACCCGATTTTTTCAAAACGGTACCTGTTGCTTTTAAATCAATGCTAGCACCCATACAGAAAAACCATACCGATAAAATAGGAACGGTGCCGCTAATTAAACCATTTGTAAATGAACCAAAATATTTACCAGTGCCAGGTGCTAACGTATGTAACAAAGCACCGAGTAGTAAAGGAACGAGCATAAGCCCGCCGGGAACACGTGATACTGCCTTCATGATATTCATGCTGATTTCCTCCAATATAGGGGGCAGGCCTCACGGGGAGGCCCTCCCGAATAAATTATGGTTGTTTACCGATGTAAGCTAAAATCCCACCATCTACATATAATACATGGCCATTAATAAAGTCAGATGCTTCAGATGCTAAGAATACAGCTGGACCTTGTAAATCTTCAGGTGTACCCCAACGAGCAGCTGGTGTTTTAGCAATAATAAAGCTATTGAATGGATGACCTTCGGTACGAAGTGGTGCTGTCTGTGGCGTAGCAATGTAGCCAGGTCCAAGACCATTACATTGGATGTTATATTCGCCATATTCAGAAGCAATATTACGAGTTAACATTTTTAAGCCACCCTTAGCCGCTGCATAAGCAGATACTGTTTCACGGCCTAATTCACTCATCATGGAGCAAATGTTAATAATTTTACCATGACCTTTTTTAATCATTCCAGGGATAACAGCTTTAGCCATAATGAATGGACCTACTAAGTCGATATCAATTACTTGACGGAATTCATCGGCTGCCATTTCAGTCATTGGAATACGTTTAATAATTCCCGCATTATTTACAAGAATATCTATGCCACCAAGTTTTTCTTCAATATCTTTAATCATAGGAATGATTTCTTCTTCTTTAGTTACGTCTGCTACGTAGCCTACTGCATCAATGCCTACTTCTTTGTAATCAGCTACTGCTTTATCACGTGTTGCTTCATCTAAACAGTTGAAAGCAATCTTAGCACCTGCTCCAGCGAGTGCTTGCGCAATCGCAAAACCAATGCCATATACAGCCCCTGTTACGAGTGCTACTTTTCCATCTAAGCGGAATTGTTCTAAGCCGTTCATGAGAACCTCCAATTTTATAAATTTAAGTAATAGATTTAAGTTTCAGATACAAATAAACCGAGCAAAATTCGTATGTGTATCGATTTCTAAAAGTGTTAAAAAAATATATTTTTAACATCAGTATTTTTATTAACTACTTCGTATATATCTTCAGTAGCTACTATTTCATATCCGTAATTGCAATATGATCCATATCATCAAACGCTTGGTTTTCGCCACCCATAGCCCAGATGAAGGTATAGTTGGATGTACCAGCACCAGCATGTAAGCTCCAAGAAGGACTAATTACAGCTTCTTCATTGTGCATTACGATATGGCGTGTTTCCTGTGCTTCACCCATCATATGGAATACAACATTATCTTGTGGTACTTCAAAGTAGAAGTAAATTTCCATACGACGCTCATGTGTATGTGGCGGCATAGAATTCCAAACACTACCTGGTTTTAACTGAGTTAACCCCATAGATAACTGGCAAGTTTCTAATACATCTGGATGAATAAACTGATTAATCACACGATCATTAGCTGTTTCCATGGCCCCCATAGGACGTTTGTTAGCTTTTGCCATTGGAATAAAGGTTGTTTTATGAGACGTATGTGCTGGGGCAGACACCATGTAGAATTTAGCCGGTTTTGCTGGATCAACGCTCTGGAACATTACTTCTTTAGTTCCTTTAGTAATATATACGCAATCGGTATATGTAAGGTTAAATTCTTCGCCATCAGCTACGATTTTACCATCGCCACCAACATTAAAAATACCAATTTCACGGCGTTCTAAGAAGAAGTGTGTACCAAATGTATGCCAAATGTCCATACCTTTTTCAAGGTTAACCACTTCATTAACTGGCATACAACCAAGCGTTACCATGCGGTCAACGTGGCTATATACAGCCGTTACTTCATCAGCCTTAAAAATGTCTTGAATCAAAAATTCATTGCGCAACTCCTCAGTTGTATAACGTTTAATGTCGCGCGGGTTTACACTATAACGTGTATCCATGTGTGTCACTCCTTTTATATACTCTTAAAATAAATACCTAACTTATCCTTTGTAATAATTCTATATTAGAGTTCATTGAAACGAGCTCATTATTACCTTAATTAACTACACCACTTATAGTGACTGGCGTTCAACAATGGAGCATGGTAAAATTACTTTTTGGCGTTCCAATACTTCACTAGCGGCCTCATTCAAAGATTCCTTAATGCGACCAACTAATAAGCGAGCACATTCTTGGCCTATTTCATAAGTCGGTAATTCAACAACGGAAATACCAGGTCCAATGACATCCATCCAGGTCCAGTTATCATAACTATATACTCCTAAGTCTTGAGGAATAGTTAGCTGTTGTTGACGTGTAATCTTAGCAATATCACTAAGCACTACCCCGTTACCAGCAAATACAGCAAATCGTTCCTTCGCTTGTCGTGCTGCTGCTAGTTCTGTCATCACCGTATTGGTAAGTATATCCTTTGTTGTTTTATCATACTCTAAGGTAAGTGCTGATCGCCCTGTTTTGGCTTCATACTGTTTCACAAATTCATCAAAGCGTAAACGACGAATACCATTGGTACCGACTCGCCGAGTAGCAAATAAAATTCGCTCATACCCTTTGCTTAATAATAAGTCTAAACTAGCCTCTGTAATATGCTCCGTATCTGATGATACTAAATCACAATCACAACCTGCCACTGGTCGGTCAGCTAATACAATCGGCATAACTGAACGGTTTACTTCATTTAAGTATTCCACTTCAGCACCCGTTGCATTAATAACTATACCATCTACACCTTGGGCAATCATAGATTGAATATATCGCCGTTCTTTCTGTGGATCATCAGCCGCATCAGCTAAGAGTACGGTAAATCCATGTTCTTCACACCAATCAGCAATACCAGAATATAGAATGGCTGAGAAGGGACTCGAAATATCAGACACTATAACCCCAATCATATGACTTTGTTGTAAACGTAAGCTACGAGCCATTTTATTTGGCTTATACTCGATTTCCTTAATTACTTCACTAATTCGTTCCCGTGTGGCCGCTGACATATATTCATATTTACCATTTAAGTATCTAGAAATTGTTGTCTTTGAAAAACCTGTGCGTTCAGCTACATCGGCAATCGTTATTTTACCCATATAGCAGCCTCCTTTCCTATCTTGCGCATAAAAGAGGTAAGCACTTAGCTACTCCATACACGAACTATTAGATCCCCTTTAGTGTGGTCAAATAGACCATCACTCACTCCTTAACTTACACAATATTTGTTGTGTATCGATTTACGAAATCGTTTTCGTAACTTCGTCACAATCATAATACAACAAGAAGAATGTTTTTACAACATATTTGCTATGCATTGTTAACATACGACTTTTATTTTTACACTATTTTTACTATTTATTTACGAGCAAAAAGCCCGATTCACTCCGTAATTACTAGAGGAATCGGGCTATAGCTGTTTTGCATGCTTAGCACTATTTTTTATTAAAACTTCAAAATAATGGTAAATAATCATCTTTCCCATTATTATAGTTAGCAATTTTTGCTCACTTCACAAATACCTGCTGAATAAGAACCATATATACAACAGTCCCCGTAGCAATACTCAATAACATATTGCGCTTTAATAAATGTACCAAGATAATACTTACAATAGCAATGATTTCAGGTAAGCCATGGGGATAGGTCCACACTGTCATGTCTTTTAAAGAATATACTACCAATAAACCCATAACAGCGGCTGGCAACACAGTGCCTAAATAAGCAATAATAGCAGGTGGCTTACCCGCTTTTGAAAAAATAAGAAATGGGGTAAACCGCGTTGCCATAGTGCCTAAAACAACAGCACCAATCGTAAGTACAATTTCCCAACCAGTCATATATTACGCGCCTCCTTTTCACCCTTACTATTAAACCAAAAGAGTCCACAGAATATAATGACCATCAATGCCATGGCTGGCAAAATAAATAAATTAGGACCTAACAAATACAGCATGCCAAGTGCCACGAAGAAACCAATCAAACCAGACTGATATTTTTTAGCTGTTAATAACATGTCTAAAAATATGACTGTAAATAAGGCCGTTAAAATAAATTCAATCCCTTGCATATTGAATTTAATAAAATGACTCCCTATAGCGCCAAGGGCAACACCGCCTACCCAATATATATAGTTTAGCCAAGTTACATGTAAATAAAACCACCCTCGATCAATTTGACTCGGTAAATTAATGGTCGCATTAATAGCAAATGTTTCATCACATAAACCATAAATCAACGGATATTTCTTCCAATCTAAGGGGCCATAACGAGTCAACATAGTAAGGCCATAAAAAATATGACGCCCATTGACCATAAAAGCTAATACGAATGCCCCTAAAGGATCAAATGGCGCAGCCAACAAGGCTACAGTGACAAACTCCATAGATCCTGCAAAAATAGTAGCACTCATAAGAAATGGCAAATACCAAGGCAAGCCCTGTCCTACTGCATACAAGCCATAAGAAATTCCTAAAAAAAGGAAACTAGCACAAATCGGTACTGTTAGGGGGAAAGCATAGCGAAAGGCTTCCCGACCTTTATTTGTTTCATCAATCTTCATAAGGCCCCCAAGCCTTTTCTGCCACACGTTTAATAAGGGCTAACTTCGCAAATTGCTCTGCTTCAGTTAGATTATTGCCTTCCTCCGTGGAGGCAAAGCCACACTGTGGACTTAAGGCTAATTGTTCTTTTGGTACATATAGCGATGCTTCTTCAATACGGGCTAATAAATCTTCTTCTTTTTCTAACTCAGGGAATTTAGAAGTCACTAAACCTAGTACCACTTTTTGATTTTTAATAAACCGCAATGGTGCAAAACCACCCGCTCTATCAGAGTCATACTCCAAGAAGAAGCCATCAATATGACAATGACCAAACAAGGTCTCTGCAATTGGTTCATAACCACCAGACGAGAACCAAGTCGATCTAAAATTACCACGACAAATATGCATAGTCACGGCTAAATCATCTGGTTTTCCTTCTAATGCATAATTAATAACTTCCACATATTTTTTAGCAATATATTGCAAATCTAAGCCACGAGCTGCATATTCTTTACGCTTAGTTTCATCACAAAATTCACCCCAAGAAGTATCATCTAATTGCAAATAACGACAACCAGCTGCATAAAAAGCTTGAATTGCCTTGCGATATGCTTTAGCAATAGCCTCAAATAAGGCTTCTTCTTGCGCATATTGTGGTAATGCTTCATAATGTTCTTCACGGACACAACAAATCAAATGAAGCATAGATGGTGAAGGAATCGTAAATTTAGCAACAGCGCTATCCCCTGCACATTCTTTCACAAACTGAAAGTCTTTTATAAATGGATGATCCTCAGGGAAATCAATGTCACCTACGATTTTAAGCGTAGCCGCCTTTGGCTGATGCCCTTTGAAAGCCACAGACCACTGTTCTGCTTTAATTCGCTCAACACCCACTAATTGTTCTAAAAAGTCCAAATGCCAGTAAGCTCGACGGAACTCACCATCAGTTACAGCTCGTAAGCCTACTTCTACTTCTTTATTAATCAAATCGCGAATTGAATCATCTTCTACTTTACGTAATTCTACTGCATTTATCTTGCCTGCTTCGACGGCTTGACGAGCTTCTTTTACTGCATCAGGTCGCAAAAAGCTACCTACTACATCATAACGAAATGGTCCTTTACCGATTACTTGTTTTGTATTACTCATACTCTCAGTCTCCTCTCCTAGTGGCCCATAAATAAAAAAAGTCGTCAACAAATGACGACCTATGTCTTATCATCTGTCGGTTTCCCGTTGGACTTAGCACCTTGCTTCATAACCCCAATTATAAAGCAGGTTGCCGCAGCATCAATGGGCCAGTTCCCTCAGCTGCTCTGGATGATACTATACAATTATTAATAAAGGCATATTAAATATCACCTTTTGGATATATATTATGATACTTCAAATAAAACATATCTGTCAACTGTAGTTGTACCAGCAAGCATAGCTATAAAATAATAATCTACCCTCTGCTTTTTACTTAGTATATAAAAAGGGCATTGAAGCTAATGCTTAGCACCAGCCTCCAATGCCCTATTTGTCTTATAGTTAAGCTATAGTAAAACTAGTCTCATCTCAATATATAATAGCCTAGTTTTATTCAGGCTTTTTAAATTTAGGAGATGTTGGACAAGTTTCAGGTGTTACATCTTTACGAACACCTAAATCAGCACTGCGATCAGTGTAATGAGTATGTAACAATTCTTCGGAACGTTCCCCTAATGGTTTACCTAAGAATTCTTCGTAAATTGCCTTAATTTCTGGATTTTCATAGCTGGAACGAAGTTTCATTTCAGAATCAGCTTTATAAATACCTTCAATACGAGCTGATTTTACTTTATCAGCTACTGGCATTTTAACGCGTGGCTGACCGCCACCACCAATACAACCACCACGGCAAGCCATCATTTCAATGAAATCATATTTCTTGCCAGTTGCTTTCATATTATCTAAGAAATCGCGGATATTTTTACCACCATGAACTACGGCAACTTTTAATGTTTTACCAGCGATTTCAACGTCAGCTTCTTTAACACCTTCCATACCACGAACATCTTGTAAGTTAGTGAAAGGTTCTGGAGATGGTTCATTACCAGTGATGAATTTGTAAGCACTACGCATAGCCGCTTCCATTACGCCACCAGTGTTACAGAAAATAACACTACCACCAGTTTCAGCACCAATATATTTATCCATAGTAGATTCTTCTACTTGTGTGAAATCAATACCAGACTCACGAATCCATTTTGCAAACTCACGAGTAGTAATGCAATAATCAGTATCGCGAAGATCTTCTTTGCCCCAGTATTCAGCAGATTTGTTCTGTTCTGGACGACGAATTTCAAATTTCTTAGCTGTACATGGTGCTACACTTACGGATACAATTTTTTCTGGATCCAATTTCATTTTTTCAGCAAAATATGTTTTTAACATAGCTGCTTCCATAGCAATACAGCTACGAGTTGTAGAAATATTAGGTAAATATTCTGGATAATATGTTTCAGCAAATTTTACCCATGCTGGACAGCAACTAGTGAACTGTGGCAATTCGCCATGACCATTAATAACACGTTCAATTAATTCGCTAGCTTCTTCCATGATAGTTAAGTCAGCACCAAAATTAGTGTCAACTACATAGTCCGCACCTAAGGCACGAAGGGCACCAATCATTTTACCTTCTAAGAAGGAACCTGGTTCATAACCAAATTCTTCACCAATACCAACGCGTACAGCTGGTGCTGTTTGAATAACAACAATTTTATCTGGATCAGCAATCGCTGCTTTTACTTGATCTAATTCACTACGTTCATTCATGGAATCGAATGGACACGCAGCGGCACATTGACCACAATGAACACAGATAGGATTATCCCCTGTAGATTCTAAATCATAGTAGTCAAGTACACCCATCACGTCTGCACAAGCACGACGACATAATGTACAGTTTTTACATTTTTCCAAATCATGTACAATCGCAATGTTATCTTCAGCAATTGGGACACGACGATCAATGTGTTGGAATCGACTTTCGAAACTCATAATTTTGCACCTCACACAATATAATACTAGTTATGTATTCAAATACCCCGACATCTGCCGGAATGGACCTCGACCATGCGATTCATGGTTGTGAGTGATGTCTCTTTGTAGTATATCATCTTAAATGTCCTATTTTCAAATAGGAATTAGATAAACTTTGTGCATATTTACTATGCATTTACTAATAGTTATGGTCTTAAAAAAATAAGGAATTTAATGTAAAACTCTATAGAATTTTACATTAAATTCCTGCACCACTAGACATATATCTTTCGTTTTATTTTTTATCTTTATTTTTTCTTCTCTCTTCTATTTAGACTTCTACCTTCTATTTATACTTTTATCTTCTATTTATATTTTTATCTATAAGCTGCTTTTTTATATATTACATATTATACTTTGGCTTTGTTTACTAAATAGCCAAATTACTGTGCCAACTATCTTGGCAAATGCATGAATAGCTGTTTCAAACGATACGATATGGCAAATGCTGACCAATAAGCAATCAGCTCAAACACTTCCTCAAAACCTTGATGATACGGTTCTAAAGGCGTAATTAAATTCTTTTCAAAAACCGTTTCACTTAAAACTAATCCCAATATAAAAAGAACTAAATACAGACGAATCGTATGATCGCTCTTATACTGACTAAATATAGATCGTATCAAAGTACGACTTCGCCATAAATTATAAAGTAATATAAGTCCGGCAAGACCTAATACCCAAGGTAAATAAGGCCCAAACCACACTTCTTTGATACTTAAAAATTCAGGTCCTTCCGATCCCATACCGACTGGATAAAATATACGGCCCCAACTAATTTCACGGCCAAAGGCAACTAAAAATAAAATAGCCTCACTTATATATATTGATTTCAAATAACTGATTGAGTCTTCACTCTTTATAGCCCAAACAAAATTAAACAGACAAGCACCTAGTAAAACTACAGCCTGCTTCTACCCAATGATTTTCCCAAAAAGCCCACTTAGGTAAGCATATAGCAAGCGGTATTGCTGCTAACAGAAACAAAAATGTAACAATATTAACTTTTCTCACAATATCCCTCATAACTTTAAATACATTATACTAACTTAAAATCTGTAATAATTGCTTAAACAGTATGTAAAATCTTCTTATATTTTACTCTTTTTTTATAAAATAGCAATATAGCCTTTATATAAATTCCCTAGCCCTAAGCCTAGACAAGGCATTGATATAAATAGATTCTCTTCCACCAAAAGAGAATTTCTAAGCCAAGAACCTGTATAAACTTTGCAATAATAAATTCTTAAGTCTGGTATCAACTTCATTGAACACCTTCGATATTTGGCGTATAATAAAGACAATGTATAATCTATCTTTGAATCTAAATTAACGAGGTGACACCATGAAAATTATCGTAATGGAGCCATTAGGCGTATCAGCAGAAAAAATTGAAGCCGTATCAGCACCACTTAAAGCAGCGGGTCATGAGTTTTTCTATCCTGAAACTCAAGAATTAGATCAGGCTAAATTATTGGACCGTGTAAAAGAAGCTGATGTCCTAATCTTAGCCAATCAAAAATTATCTGGTGATATTATTCGCCAATGTCCAAATTTAAAAATGATTTCGATTGCCTTTACAGGTGTGGATCATGTTGATTTGGCTACTTGTCGTGAACGTAATATTACTGTATGTAATGCAGCGGGCTACTCCACCAATGCAGTTGCTGAATTAGCCTTTGGCCTAGCCATCTCTGTATGTCGCAACATCGTTCCATGTGACCACCAAAGTCGTCATGAAGGCACCAAAACAGGACTTGTTGGTTTTGAATTATTCGGTAAAACATTTGGCGTTGTTGGCACTGGTGCTATTGGTAAACGTGTAGCCGAAATTGCCCTTGCCTTTGGCTGTCGTGTTATTGCATATAATCGCAGTGAAAAACCTGATTTAATAGCTAAAGGTGTTACCTTTGTTTCCAAAGAAGAGTTGTTCCGTCAAGCTGACTTCGTATCTTTACATACACCACTTACAGAAGACACCAAAGGCTTAGTGGATGCAGAAACAATCAAACTCATGAAGTCATCTGCAGTTCTTATTAACACAGCTCGTGGTCCAGTAGTAGATAGCGAAGCTTTAGCCGCTGCTTTAAACGAAGGCCGTTTAGCTGGTGCTGGTATCGATGTTTTTGAAATGGAACCACCAATTCCAGCTGACCATCCACTCTGTCATGCAAAAAATACTGTCTTAACACCTCATGTCGCCTTTGCTAGCAAAGAAGCCCTTGAAACAAGAGCCGACATTGTTATTGAAAACATAAAACAATGGGAAGCCGGTACACCACAAAATTTAGTGTAAATAATTACATTTTCACTAATGTGTACTGTGCTTAAATAAAAAGATTGTATAGTTATGAAGTCCCTTTACCCTCTACTCGCTCTTCTAAACATTAAATAATTAAGTTGATAGAAATTTATTTGTGTAAAAAATAAAAAGCGTGCCTGTAGTTATGAAGTCCCACGCTGCCCCTATCTTTACAATATTAAATAGTTACATTTTCACTAATGTGTACTGTGCTTAAATAAAAAGATTACATAGTTATGAAGTCCCTCTACCCACCCTCCTAAACACTAAATAATCAAGTTGATAGAAATTTATTTGTGTAAAAAATAGAAAGCGTGCCTGTAGTTATGAAGTCCCTTGATGCTTGCATCGCCAGGACAAATAACTACAGGCACGCTTATCTATGTATATACCACTAATATTCTATCGACTTGATTATTTAATATTGTCCATCAATTATCTCAGTCCCTTGTTCTTTCAACTGGTCTTCAATCCATTGACGATCGGCTTCGCCAATTAATGCTTCATGTACTTTTTCAGCATCTTCAGCTTGTAATTTCTTAGCACTCTCAATTATTTCAGCTGCATCTTGCCATGGTACAACAATAACACCATCTTGGTCCATCACAATGATATCACCAGGATTTACGGAAATACCGCCACAAGCAATAGGTGTATTGATTTCGCCAGTACCATTTTTATATGGCCCTGCAGGATTCGTACCATTAGCATATACAGGCAATGCCATCGTAGCCACAGCATCACTATCACGAATAGGGCCATCAATAACTACACCGGCTAATTGTTTATATGTAGCATACCCAAACATGATTTCACCCATCAATGCACGGTATTCAGAACCACCATCATTAGATACCATAATCACATCGCCAGGTTCAGCTATATTTAATGCTTTATGAATCATCAAATTATCGCCACCACGAGTTTTCACAGTTAATGCACGCCCTACTGTAACAGGTTGTTTAGGGGCAGACTTCAAGGAAACACGTGGATGAAGTGCACTCAAACGCCCCATACAATCTGCTACATTAGCGGCAGGAATCCCTTTAAACTCATTCAATAATTCCTCGCTCACCATAGGTCGTTGCAAATACACTCGATTACCAACTGCCATTACATTCACTCCATTCTTCACTAACAATCGTATCAATAGATAGGCTCTTGATAAAATTAATTTTCAATTTTATATCAAGAAATCTCTATATATTTATGATACCTATATTTCATCAAAATTTCAAGTCACCCTAACTAAGCGCCCTACCCTTAATAGGAGACAAATAAAAATAGCCTATTTCATAGCCAATACTAAGCATTCCACGGTATAATAAAATAGATTAAAGAATACAATCGCTTGTCTACAAACTACAAATCTATTTTATCGCTAGCAGTATAAGTTTTAATTGACTTTACCTATTTTTTATGTAAAAATTATTTGAATATATCTATATATGGATACGATTAAGGAGGCTCACCATGGCAGATGACAGACTAATAGTTGCCTTAGACGTAGCAACAATGGAGCAAGTTACAGAGCTAGTAACTACATTAGGCGATAGTGTTTCCTATTACAAAGTTGGTATGGAGTTATTTTATGCAGCAGGTGCACAGACGGTAACGTATCTTCAAGAACAAGGAAAATCCGTATTTCTTGACCTAAAGTTACACGATATTCCCAACACCGTAGCCCAAGGCGTAACATCGCTTACACATTTAGGTGCTAAACTAATCACCCTACATGCTCAAGGTGGTCCCGTTATGATGGCAGCCGCAGCCAAAGCCGCAACGGAAGCTGCCGAATCACTTCAAGTGGAACGACCAAAACTATTAGCTGTTACCGTACTCACCAGTTTTGATGATGAGGCTTGGACAGCCATCGGTGGTCAATTGCCAATTCGAGACCAAGTACTCCGTCTCGCCAAATTAGCTAAAGCATCCGGCATGGATGGTGTAGTAGCCTCACCCTTGGAAGCAAAGGCTATTCGCGAAGCTTGTGGGGAAGATTTTCTGATTGTAACCCCAGGTATTCGTCCTACCTTTGCCGCAGCGAATGACCAAAAACGAATTGCCACTCCAAAAAGTGCCCTCCAAGACGGCGCTTCTAAATTGGTAATCGGACGACCTATTACTAAAGCTGACAATCCGCAAGAAGCGGTTCGTTTAATTGTTGAAGAAATGGAGGCTATCAACGCATGATGACAGAACAAGAAGTAAAACAATTATTAATCGACACGAAAGCTATTTTAGAAGGCCATTTTCTACTTACCTCTGGTCTTCATAGCCCTATGTATGTAGAAAAATTTAATGTATTACAACATCCAAAATACACGGAACGCCTTTGCCAAGAATTAGCAGAACGTTTCAAAGATCAAAATGTAGAACTTGTAATTGGTCCTATGACTGGTGGCATTCTATTAGCTCATGAAGTAGGGAAAGCTCTCGGTACGCGAGCTATTTTTACAGAGCGCGAAAAAGGTGTTATGACTCTTCGCCGTGGTTTCCGCATCGAACCAGGCACACGTGTACTTATTGTAGAAGACATTGTAACTACTGGTGGCTCAGTTCGCGAAGTAGTGGATGTAGTTAATGCTTCTCAAGGTGAAATCGTAGGCGTTGGCTTACTTGTCAACCGCAGTGGTGGCAAAGCTGATTTTGGTATTCCAAACGATAAAGTTCAAGCTTTATTAAATTTGACGGTACCAACTTACCAACCAGAAGAATGCCCTCTTTGTCACGATAATGTTCCAATGACAGAACGTGGCAGTAAACACATTAAATAATACTTTTTAAAATTACATATTTAATATAAACAAAGTGCCCCTTGCGGTAACTTATTGAAACTGTATACTTTCAATAAGCTATTCGCCAAGGGGCTTTTTTCTGTCTAAATGCTATGTTTATGTTACCTATTATAAGGCTAGCTATTTAATAAATCGGTCAATAGCTTCATTCAATTTCTTTAACGTTTCCGTATCATTATTCTTTACCGCATCAACTATGCAGTGTTCAATATGATCTTTCATAACAACACGACTCACACTTTTTACAGCCGAACCTACCGCCGCTAATTGCACCAATACTTCACTGCAATCTCGCTCATTCTCTACCATACGTTTTACTGATTCTAAATGTCCAATAATTCGTGATAGGCGATTCAGAACCGCCTTAGTTTGCGTATGAGAATGGGTATGACCATGGTCATGATTATGAGCAATCCCTAACTCATGCAACAACTCATGTGATTCTTGACTCATCCTTTCACCACCTTATAAATACAAACAAGCTTTTATGTATTTATTATAACATATGTGGCAAGCATGACATTTTATGGCTTAATATTTTATCGCTTAATATTTTATGACTTAATATTTCATAACTTAATGTCTATAAACTAATATTGTATGATTGCTATGTATGCCCTAACATCTTGTATGCCTTCACCAGCTCTTTAGCCGTATCAGATTGTGGACTTACTAATAATTGGGCAATCGTTGTACTTTCGACAATATGGCCTTCTTCTAGCACATATACCTTGTCACACAAAGCTGCCGCTACCCATAAATCATGAGTCACTACAAGACCTGCTAACTTCTGTTGGTCTCTAATCTGACACAATAACTCAATAATGTCAGCCTGTACCGTCTCATCTAAAGCCGAGGTCATTTCATCACAAAATAGTACTTGTGGCTTACTACTTAAAGCTCTAGCTATGGCCGCGCGCTGACATTCTCCACCACTTAATTCATGAGGATACCGCGCGCCATAGCTAGCCGGTAATTGTACTTCTTCTAATAAAGCTGCTACATCTATAGTTTGCCCTCGCCTGCGCAAAGCTTCACCTACACTCCAGCCAATAGTTTGTCGTGGATTAAATGAGCTTTGCGGATTCTGTAAAATAGGCTGTACAATTTGACCTAAGTCCCGTTTTGAAAGTGAATGCAAGGGTTTTCCCTCATATGTAATCGTTCCTTGCTGTATAGGTTGTTCGCCTAACAAAGTGTTAAATAAAGTGCTCTTGCCCGCTCCGCTCAGACCTATTATGGCAGCCCATTCACCAGGATATAAACTTAACGATATATCCTGTAATGCCCGCTCATTGGTGCCATGCACCACACTTACAGAGTCTACAGCTAATAAAGGATGAACCTTTTCACTGTTACTTTTAGCAAATAAAGGCCTTTTATCTAATTCCTGCCCAGAATTTTGTTCCTGCCAAGTGAAATCTTTTTTTGACTCCCCTAAAAGCACACGCTTAAGCTGTCCCTCTTTCATTTCATACAAAGTATGGCCAATCTGCTTTGCTAATTCCATTTGATGAGTAACAAATATAATCGCCACTCCTGTAAGAGCCTGTACTTCATTCAATAATGCCACCATTTGTTGTTGCCGCATCATATCTAAATTCGCAGTAGGCTCATCAGCGACTATAAGTTTTGGCTGTGACAATAACGCCAATAGCATAACCACACGCTGTGCCATCCCACCAGATAAAGCACTAGGTCGCTTCGCTAACAAACTGCTTGGTAAGTCTAACTGAATTAATAATCGCTCAATCCGTTGCTGTGCCTCATTCCAAGATATGGAAAGAGCCTTCGCCACATCACGGCACTGAGTTTCAATTGTTTTTATTGGACTTAACGAGGCTTGCGCATCTTGCGGAACAAAAGCAATAGCCTCTCCCCGAAGTATATGCCAATCTTGTTCAGACGCTGGCCAAGGTTGCCCGTCAAATAAAGCCGTCGAAAAACTCACCTGACTATCTCGAGGTAGTAAACCTAATAGGGTTCGCAATAAGGTAGTTTTACCACTTCCCGAAGGCCCTACAATCGCTACTGTCTCACCAGCACGCAACTGTAAATTCAAATTAGCCAAAACTACTTGTTGCTTATATGTGACAGTAAGGTCTTGTAAATCTAATAACCAAGGCGACTCAGTGCTCACTCGCTTCATCTCCTCTTATCATTTAAGATCTATATCCTTAGTAATTTCATAATAATCTGTCGGATACGCTTTAAAATTAATCACATTATGCGCCATTACTAAATTCATTTTTAAATGGGCCACATAAATAAAAGCATTGTCAGTTAACACTTGCTGTGTCATTTGCTCAAACAATCTTTGTCGTGCTTCTGGATTTACAGTGCCGTCTAATTGTTCCATAAATGCTACAATTTGAGGACTTTCATAGTGTCCCACATTATCAACCGCCCCAGACATAATATTAGTCTTAAAATAATAGGTACCATCACCAGTAGGTGCTGTTACAAAAGCTTTAGCAAATACATCAAACTTCCCTTGTTGCAACACACTTCTATACGCATCTGTAGCATTAACGTCCACCTTAATACCAATTTGTTTTAACGTTGCCTGAGCCGACTCAGCTAATAGAGGTAATTCCTGACGGGAGGTATATGTCAACCAACGTACCGTCAAGGGTACGCCCCCTTTATCCACATAACCATCACCATCAGTATCCTTATACCCTGCTTCTGCTAATAAAACCTTTGCTTTATTTTCATCGTAAATAGGCGCCACTACCTGCATTTGTCCTAGTTTTGTATTATTCGGAAAAGGTCCTACGGCCGGTATACCCTTGCCTTTCAACAATACAGCGGCAAATTGTTCTTTATTAATCGCACTAGCAATCGCTTGACGAACTCGTACATCTTGCATAGCTGAGCTGTTAAAATTAAATCCTATCTGATACACCCGCGAAGTAGCAGCTGAACTAATGGTATATTGCGCGGCATCAGCAAAAAGATTTAAAGAACTATAGGGTAAGCCCTGAGCCGCTTCAATATCACCCTTTTGTAGCGCCATAGTCAACGTATCACCATCGGTAATGCGTATCACTTCTACGCCTTCTAATTTAGGCATGCCACCCCAGTAGTGATCGTTACGGACTAAACTTATACCACTTTCGCTTACTTTAGTAGCTTTAAAAGGACCCGTCCCCACTACGATTCCCTCAGGTGTCCCATCACTCAAATCAACAATCGCACTATAGGGATCCGCTAAAAAGGTCAATAATACAGCTACAGGATTCACCGAGTGAATCGTTATATACGCATCATCAGCTGTTATAGATTCAATTTTCAAATCCTTCGGCGCCCTATCATGATCACGAACTAACGCTTCTAAATTCTGTTTTACAGCTTCTGGTGTAAGCGGTTTCCCATTTGAAAAGGTTACCCCTTCGCGAATATGTAAACGCACTGTATGATCATCTATACTTTGCCAAGAATCTGCTAACCAAGGAGCAACTTCCATCGTTTCAGTAAAACGTACCAACGTTTCACCTACACCATACCGCACTGCACTCCATCCCTGATAGGCCACATGAGGATTCAATCCTGCATTCTCCATAGCAGGGCCATATGCCGTTGTACCATAATGAAGCACTTTACTATATTTCGGTTCCTCTGTACCACAGCCAACTAGCCCTAAAAAAACAATAAATAAACTAATCAACCCTACTAAACGACCTAATGAAAACTGTGATTTTACTCTTTCCACTTCTTTTACCATATACAGACTCTCTTTCACACAACTACACTTCGTAGAATAGTATCTCACCGGTTAAAACTCTCTAACCTGCATTCCTATTTTAAAGTAGGTTACCTTAACGCTTATCGTACATTATCTGATGCCGTAACTGTTCGCCCATATAATGAAACGCCCCTACAGTTAGGATAATTGCTATGCCTGGGGCCCACATGAGCCAAGGAGCCGTCTGTAGCAAGCTTCGATTTAAGCTTAACAGACTGCCCCACTCTGCTAGTGGTGGTGCTGCCCCTAGCCCTAAAAAAGAAAGTCCCGCCAGTTCCATAAGCACTACACCCAAATCCAGCACAGCCGTCACAATAATGGTTACCATAATATTAGGTATAATGTGATATCTCACTATACCAACTTCACTTTGCCCTTGTAAGCGAGCTAATTGCATATAAGGAGCCTTTTTAATTTGTAACGTCAAACTACAGGCTAATCGTGCATATTTCGGCCAGCCTACACAGATTAAAGCTAACGCCGCATATTCCATCCCCCCGCCTAGTACCGCGGCTAAGGCAATGGCAAATACTAAAGCCGGCAAAGATACAGCTACATCCGTCAAGCTAACAATTAGGCGACTCAGCCAAGTCTGCTTCCATGCACTCCACAGACCTAACAGGGTTCCTCCTAAACAAATTATAATAGTAATACATACGGTGAGCCCCACTGTTAAACGACCACCGACTAACACTCGCGCTAACACATCTCGGCCATATTGATCCGTTCCCAACCAATGCAAACTATTAGGTCCCTGTAAAGCTATGTCCAAATTTTGTTCATATGGATTAAAAGAGCAAATATATGGGCCTACACTAAGCACTAAAAAAATAATAAGACCAGGCCAAAGAAACGACCACCAATGGCTAAAAACATACTGTTTTAAAACTAAACGATTACCCTCCATAGATGCTCTATTTAGATTATTCCTCATACTGCTGGCCTCCTAGCACTTGTTTTTGCCAATACTGTTGCCAACGCTCTACTCCATAGTTTAAGAGAACATAAAACAAAGATACCCATAATACATAAGCTTGTAATACAGGGTAGTCACGAGAAGTAATAGCATCAAACGCCATTTTACCAATGCCGTCCCACATAAAAATAGATTCTACAATCGTTACGCCTCCTAATAAGGAGCCACAACTCAAAGCAACCAATGTTAAAAGAGGCGGAGCAATAGCTAAACTCACATAACGGCTCATAATCATAAACCAACTAAGCCCACGACTACGCAAGCCAAGAATATATGGTTTCTGAAGTTCCTCTAAAGCTAAGGCACGAGTTTGTTGTATATATTTAGCACTCATAGACCAAAATAGAGTCAGTGTAGGCAACAGAATACTTTGCCAATCCATTTTTCGTGAAACGACTGGTAATAGATCCCATTGCAATGCTACTACATATAATAATAATAGAGCCGTAAAAAAATTAGGCATTGTATTTCCCAATACGGTAATCCCTCGTATGAAACGATCCTGCCAAGAACCTGCTTTACAGGCAAGCCATAAACCTACTGGTACAGCTATTAGCAGAGTACTCCCTATAGCGCTAACCATTAATACCAACGTAGCAGATAATTTTCTGCTCATAATATTGCTAACCTCTTCACCAGTTACTAATGAATTTCCTAAATCACCTTGAAATAGTTGCCCCCACCAGCGAACATATTGTGTTACCAATGAGTCATCTAAACCTAAGGCCGCTCTTTTTTCAGCCTGCATAGCTGCACTTAAACTTTGCTGTTGTGAAAATACCATATCTACCACATCATCTTGTGTAGCATGCATCAACAAAAATGTTAGTGTCGCTACTAACCATACCACAAATACACCTCGCCATATTGGCCAGCGACCAATCGAACTAAACCGCTTATGTGTATTAACGCTCATAACGACACCTCCTCACTGAAACATTACTTATTTTAGTGTACCTATCTCTTAGGTTCTTGAAAAGCCACCCTGGGGGATAGATATTTAAAAATAACCCCCACCCCCGCTTACAAACTCCTTAAAATTTATCTATACTACTAAAGTAACAATACCGTATTCACTTACACTTGGGGAATCTATTATGAATATATCTAAACGAATTGAATCTTATTGGGATACACGTAGCGATGCGTTCAATGAATTGCGGCTTCGCGAATTAAAAAGTCCCAATGCACTGGCTTGGCATCATTTATTAGCGGAACATATCCCTTTAACTCGCCCTTTACGTATCTTAGACGTAGGTACTGGTACAGGCTTCTTTACCTTCTTACTCTGTCACCATGGACATAGAGTTACTGGTATTGATATGTCCCAACAAATGGTACATAATGCTCAAAATAATGCAAAAAACTTTCATAGTACAGCGACCTTTGAAAAAATGGACGCTACTAATTTACAATATGAAGATGAAACCTTTGATGCTGTTTTAAGTCGCAATTTAACCTGGACCCTCCCAGATCCTAAAACAGCTTATAAAGAATGGCTACGCGTATTAAAACCTCATGGTGTGATTCTTAATTTTGATTCCGACTACGGACAAACACAGTTCACTCGTAATGAAGGCAGAGTGCACGCCCAAATTGATACCGCTTTGTTAGACGAATGCACAGCTATTAAAAATAGCTTAGCCATTAGTCAAGAAACTAGGCCCGCTTGGGATATGACTGTATTCAAAGAACTCGGCGTTCAACAAGTTAGTGTCATTCAAGATGTACGTCACGAAGTTCAAAAAGATCCTAATTTGCAGTACGAAGAAATTCCTATATTCATGATTAGGGTTGTAAAATAAGTTAATCTTTTACCTGCAACAAAATGGAGTATTGGCTCAAAAACACAGAGTTCTTACGAACAATGGTTTTCTACGCCAATACTCCATTTTTATTTCTACACTATAAAAACTAACTGTATTTTATACGCCTTTACCAATATCTACCCAGCCTAATGATTGAGAATAGGTTTCTAATTCTGGCACAGATAGTTTTACAGCACTATGGTCATTACCTGCTGCAGGGTATACAATATCAAAACGCTGTAACGATATATCTAAATAAGTTTTAACATTGGGTTTGACTTCAAATGGGCATACGCCACCTGGAGCATGTCCAATATAAGCTTCAACTTCATCAAAAGCAATCATTTTTGCCTTTTTCTGAAAAGTTGCTTTAAATTTTTTATTATCTACTTTTACATCCCCTGCTACCACAACTAATATAGGTTCTTCCTCTACTAAAAAAGACATGGTTTTAGCAATTTGCTTGGCTTCACAGCCCACAGCAATGGCTGCTTCTTCTACGGTAGCACTTGAATGCTCCAACAGTTTAACACGGTCCCCCAAACCAATATTTTCAAAATATGTTTTTACTCTCTCAAATGACATAGGTCCTCTCTCAACTTATAAACATTTCAACTCTGCAATGGCATATAAAGCAGCTTTTCCTGCTAATATTACTCTAGTACCTTGCATAGAACAATATAAAGTACCACCCCGTTTAGATGCCTGATACGCTACTACCGAATCTTTTTGTAACTTTTCAGCCCAATACGGTACTATGTGACAATGACCAGAGCCACAAACTGGATCTTCAGGAACATTGAGCTTAGGTGCAAATGAACGAGAAATACAGTATCCGTAAAGGCATCAACAATAAACTGCTTCATAAAATCCCTCCTCTATGTATTGCTTATTGTAACACACTATCTAACATTAACCTACTATAAAATAGAGGAAATATATTACAACTCTTCTCTCCCCCCGTTATATTCAGTCAGTCTGATATGCCTAGAAAAAAAAGAGAGTTGTCGACAGAGTAAACCATTGTTCGTAAGAACACCTCCCCCCTCCTCCCTTATTTGCTTAGTCAGTTTTGATGCTACCTTTAGCTAAAAAAGCGTATTATTGGTGGAGAAAACCATTGTTCGTAAGAACGCCGGTTTTTGAACCAATAATACGCTTTGATTTTATTAATATCTTAAGTCAAAACTGACTAAACATATAACAAATTATTCGCGTGGAAGATCGATTTCTTTAAGAATAACTTGTTTGCTGTGTTTTTCGAAGAACTGTAATGCTACTTCTGGGAACATAGCATAGGATAATACGTCTTCATCAGTGAAACCTTGGTAACCTAATTCGGACAATTTCTGACGATATAATTCCAATTCAGGTTTGATAAGGTCTGCTGGACGGCATGTAATAGGTTCTTCATCACCAATAATTTTCTTGCGAATATCTTCGCTAATTGGTGCAGGTAAACGACCATATTTACCACGAACTAAGTCTTTAACTTCGCTAGGAGTCATTTGGTAACGTTCCATACCATTAGCCATGAAGTTAACGTTCATCATAGCCATAGTACCAACGATTTGGCTAGTAGGTGTTACCAATGGAGGGTAACCAAGGTCAGCACGTACTTTAGGCATTTCGTTCATTACATCAAAGAATTTGTCTGCCATACCCATTTCACGAAGTTGATTCTGAGTATTAGACAACATACCACCAGGGATTTGGTAATGACGAACTTCTGGCAATACTTCATGAGCTGGCGTAATACCAAATTCATCAGCGATTTCTTTACGAACGCCACGGAAGTATTCAGCTAATTCACGAAGAGATGCTAAATCTAAACCAGTATCATATTCAGTACCACGGAACATTTCAACAATACTTTCAGTTGCAGGTTGAGAAGTTGCATGACCGAATGGGCTAAGAGCTGTATCGATTACATCAACACCAGCTTCTACAGCTTTTAAGTAAGTAGCACTAGCAAGACCACAAGTGAAATGGCTATGTAAGTCAATCATCATGTCATCGCCAAGACGTTTTTTAAGGTCTTGAATCAAGGATACTGCATCATATGGCGCTAATAAACCGGACATATCCTTAATGCACAAGGAATTCATGCCCATATCCTTTAATTCTTCAGCCACTTTTACGAACATTTCATTTGTATGTACAGGGCTAATAGTATAAACCATTGTACCTTGTACATGAACGCCACATTTGTTACCTGCTTTAATAGCAGCTTCCATGTTACGAGGATCGTTCAACGCATCAAAAATACGGATACGATCAATACCGTTTTCTTTTGCTTTTTTAACAAATGCTTCTACTACATCATCAGCATAATGTTTGTAACCTAATAAGTTTTGGCCACGTAACAACATCTGTAATGGAGTGTTTTTAAGATGAGCTTTTAACGTGCGAAGACGTTGCCATGGATCTTCGTCTAAGAAACGAAGACAGCTATCAAAGGTAGCACCGCCCCAACATTCTAACGCTTCATAACCAACAGAGTCCAATTTTTCCAATACTGGCAACATTTGGCTAGTACGCATACGTGTTGCCAAAACGGACTGATGACCATCGCGGAGGACGGTTTCCATGATTCTTACTTTTTTCGCTTTCATAACTCCTTCTCCTTCACTTTCGAAATAAATTGTAACCTGCCATCCTATAAAACCTTCCACATTTTATAGATGCTTACAATTCATTTCACCTTCAAATTACGCTTATAACGAATACTTTCTATCTAATCCCTTAATAGAACTAGTATTCATCTCACATATCTATTAGACTACTAAAGAGTTTCTTTGTCAACATATTTACAATACGGATTACTCATAAATATATATTTCTTAATCTTATTTAATTTTTTTAGGTGCCGTTTCGATTATAATATTTCGGCCATCTTTTTTCACTTGTATAGAAAAATCGCCTACACCATCTTTAAAATATTCCATCTTAATATCCAGTAAAAGTTTACCAATCTGAGTCTCTACCTTCTCAGTTAGGAACTCACGGTAAAAGGCTTCTTGACTGTTACTAGAGGACTTTCGTAGCGGTGCAGGACGCTTACTCTCAGCCTCACCTTTTAACATCGCTGTTTCAAAGGTTTCCTCTTCCACCACATTTTTAAACATCTCCGCATCACTTAAGCCTTTTTTAATTTTAAACTTAGCCATAATTACCTCCTCATAGTTCATATAGTCAAGAAAAGGCCTGCTACAGCAGACCTTTTCACTTACCTATGCATAAACCTCATAATTGAAATCAAAAGTCTGTTTATGCTTATTTATTGTTTTTTATTATCACTAGAACGTTTATCACTTATCATTTTTTCGATAGACGCTACTGTAATATCTTTTAACTCTTGTGGCTCACTAAAAGTATCCACCGTTTCAAAGCCAACGCCTAATCGGCCTTGTAATACAGATAAGACTTTGTCATCTTCATCAACTTTAGCAATATAAATATCTTTATCTTTATCAACGCCAACTAAACGATAACGCCCTGCCGGATTAATAACCCGCCAACCACCTTCAGTGCCGTCAAACATAAATACATCGCCAGTGCGAACATTATCGTAGAAGAAGATATCCTCATCATAGAAAACAGCGATTCGGCCTATATTCGAAGCCTGCATGTATACTCGGCGGGTGTCATAGTTCGCATCGGTCCGATAAATTCGGTATGCATTTTCAGCAACCTTAATTTTCATATACACTACATTAGTCGCCGTTGAAAACGCTGCATCTACAATTTTACTATCTGCTGGTAAATCTTGCATGGTTGTATCCACTTCATGCTCAGGGCTTTCAGGGTCAAAACGAGCCAATACTACATTATCTTCAACACCACCATGTAACCCCATAATCGCTAAGTCACGATCCGGCAACCACTCAAAATAACTAACTTGACGCCCCTTTAAATCAATATCTATCGGTGTTTTCTCACCAGATGTATATACTTTTACAGAGTCTTGCGTTACAACGGCCATATATTTATGCCCTTGTGAATAGTATTTATTGCCTTCCCCTACATCAGGAAAATTACCGTCTTTTTCTTGCCCATCACTGGCCGTCACTTCAAACTCAGTAGTAGGCGCAAAATAAATTTGATCTAAATAATAATAAATTCCGCCTTGTAATGCTAGCCCCAAGACAAAGGCGCTTAAAACTTTACCAAACGATGCCATGGGTCCTCCTATTTCACAACAAAGGCGGTTGGAATCATCCGCTCACCTAACAAGTCAGCTGGTTTATTAACAACTTTACCATTGTAATATAAAGTCGTACTAGAACCACCATCTAAATTCGCAGCAATATAGCAGCCTTCTTCAAATAGTACATCTTGCACATCACGAAGCGTTGCCCCCGTGGAATAACCAGGTTGACGACCATCAATAACGACAAAAATAACAGTACCATCTTTTTTCTGACCAATAGCCGTACGAGGCCCAATACCCCAGCCACCATCACCATCAGTAATCATTTTCTTACCATCTACAATAAGTGGTGGTCCAAAGGTAATACCTTCAGCCGCTTTCATTTCAGCCAATTCTGTTTTATTGTATGTGCCAGCAATCAAGTTGCCATCTTTTGTAAAACCAACAAAGTCTACCGCTTCATCAGGTCCTACATCTTTACCAATCACATAGTCCCCTTCTTGCATGATGAAACCATACGGCAAACGACCAGTACCAGTACCATTAGGATCGTGGAAACCACCTGCATTAATAGCGGCTACCGCATCATTATCCTTAGCAATATTACTTACGGTTTCCCCTTTTTCTTGAATGTTTCTAGCCGTTGCCACCTTTACACGACGAGGGTCAGGAATTTCTAGTACATAACCAACATAACGAGTTGACTCAATTTTACGCATTTTAAGCGTTGTATCTTCACGAGCTTTAAACTTAAATAAATCTTGGCTTCGCACTGTACTTACCGTGCCTAGAATCATATTGATTTCATCCTGATTAAACAGCCATGTAATGTAATGAGGATGGCGCGAGCGCATAATAGCGCCCACAACGGTACGTTTCAGATTATCAAAAGGGCCAAATAGCACTACAATGGGCGAGGTAAGCATGGTAAAAATAAACATGACGAGAATAAATTTTACCCACCCTTTACTAAAAAATCGTTTCATCCTTAACTCCTATCTGTCCTTATAAATCAGCATACTCTTCCGTTGTTATCCGTTCTTCAAAATGAGCGAGATCTACAGCATTACCAATCCAAATACGTTGCAAAGCATACGGATTATCGCCTTCATGGACCCAACCTGGATTCATGGTTACAGCCAATAAAATACCATTATCCGTAGCTGCTTTTTGAGAATATTCATTTTCACGACCATAAGGATAACAGAACCATTGATTATCAATGCCTAATTTTTCTTTTAACGCCATTTGTGCTTTTACAATATTAGCTAATTGCTCACTATCAGATAATTCATTCATCCGCACATGGTCATACCCATGACTAGCAATAGTTATGCCATTATCGTGCATTTCTTTAATCTGTTCCCAAGTTAAACGCGTACCTACATCGCCTGGATTAACAAATACAGTGCCTGCAAAGCCATATTCTTTTAACACGGGATAGACAATGCTATACGTATCCTCATAGCCATCATCAAAGGTTAAGACTACTGGTTTAACTGGCACCGCCTTACCATGACGAACATAATCATTTAATTGTTCCATCGTAATAGGATTAAAACCTTTATCGTGTAAGAGCTTCATTTGGGCTCTGAACAAATCCTCACGAATGACCGCATCATTATCTTCTTCTGGCCCTACTTTGTGATACATAAGCACAGGAATACCCTTTGGTACTGCCGTCGCTACTGTTTTAGTTACTTTCTGTGGTTGTGCTTGTGCAGCACTAGCCGTTGTGTCTTTCGTTTCAGACATACAACCTGCTAAGAGCATCAATAAACTCCCAAGCAAGGCAAAGACTACTATGAAACGTTTCATAAATTGCCTCCTACTTATTTTATTGTATTTAAAAACAATTATACAAGGTATATTATATCACAAACAAACAGCCCATGCCTATTGACAGCCTTTTAAATCTCCCCCTATACTTATATTATAATTCATATAGTATATAACTTCTTGTTTACGACCATCTTGTCGTTTTGAATGGAGTATGTAATGAAAAAAAAAATTGCCCTATTACAAATGGATGTAACCGTTGGGGATGTAGATCGCAACTACTATCATGTGGAAGAATTAGTGGAAACGGCCGTTAAAGAAAGCCCCGATATTCTAGTTTTACCTGAAACCTGGAATACTGGCTTTTACCCCACCGACCACTTGCCACAAGAGGCTGATAAAAATGGGGAGCGCACCCAGACTTTACTTAGTCAATTAGCTAAAAAACATGAGGTAAATATTGTGGGTGGCTCGGTGGCTACCTTACGGGATAATAAAGTATATAATACTTCGTATATTGTAAATCGCGAAGGCACTATTATTTCACAATATGATAAAATTCATAGCTTTACACCTGCCAAAGAAGATAAGTTTTTTCAAGGGGGCGAACAAACTCACCGCTTCTACTTAGATGAAATACCTTGCTCCAGTGTAACATGCTATGATATTCGTTTTCCTGAAATCATCCGCACTACAACTTTACAAGGAGTCGACTTGTTCTTTGTGCCCGCTCAATGGCCTACTATGCGCCAGCGCCACTGGGAAATCTTAAACACAGCACGAGCTATTGAAAACCAAATGTTTCTCTGCGCAGTCAATACTTGTGGCTATATTGGTAAAATAAAATGTGCCGGAAATTCTTTATTACTTGATCCATGGGGCGATGAACTATTGCATCTAGGCGATTCTGAAGAAGTTGCTATTGGCACGATTGATTTAAGTGTTACAGACGATATTCGCCGCAAAATCAATGTCTTTAGAGATCGAAAACCCAATATGTATCATTTAGACTAACCAATATATAAACATATATCATACACAAAAAGCCGAACTGAGACAATAATAACTCAAAACCTTGCTTACATTTATCCGCTAGGCGGTAAATGATAGTTTTATGTAGTACCAAAGAAAGGTTGTGACTGGTATGAATATATTTATTAAATCTGTTACGGTAGCCACCTTATTACTCACCATGGCTTTACCAACGTTTGCGTATTCGGGGAATGCACGAACGAGTAAATTCCACTACGATGACTGCCGCGGGGCGCAAAAAATTAGTGACTACAATCGTGTATATCTTGATAGTCGCCAAGAAGCTATTAATAATGGCTATGTACCTTGTAAAGTATGTAAACCATAATACGCTAATCTAATACCTTAATCTAATACGATATAACGCTCATTTTTTCTTTTAGCTAGGGAAAAAATGAGCGTTTTTTGTTAATTAATCATATTAACAACATGTTTATTGACACAAAACATTAGACAATACATGTGATTAGGAGTAATATATAGTTGTTTATTTAATCTATCCCTATTACCACAACGAGGAGGCGTATGTGGTGTCAACCATAATTTCAAAATTAACAAATACCCATTCAATAAAACCAAGTGAAATAACTTTACAAAAACAAAACACCAGTCATGTAAAAACGTTTAGACTTAAACCAAATAGCAAATCAGCCTTAGCATTAGCAGCCTTCTTAAATCCACTCTGCCCTACTGCCTCAGTAGATACACCCTTAAAAGGGCAAGCTTTTTATACCTGTTTAGGCTGTAAAATTGCCCATTTACGCAAAGAAAAAGGTTGGTACCAAAAAGAGCTCTCTGAAAAAACAGGCATTAGCACGAGTTACATTTCTCGCCTTGAACGAGGCTATCGCATAGAAGGTGTTACCTTAGATATTCTATTAAAAGTAGCTGAGGTTTTTGACATAGCCATTAGCGAGCTATTTACCTATTCGCCTGACGAAATTAAACTAGCACATTATCGCGAAGAATTACACAAATACTGTTAAGATACTCCCCCTCTCAAATTGCATACACCGTAGGTAATCGAATAACTATCCCCTACCTTTACAATGAGACGTGTACTAATGCGACTATAAAGATTCAAATTTGCCCCATCTGACTGATTTAAATTTTTATTTTTTATGGATTGACAAGATTTTTACTTTCTTCTATAATAGTAAAGTACGTTACATGAAGTAGCGCCATATGGAGAGGTGTCCGAGCGGCTTAAGGAGCATGATTGGAAATCATGTGTGCGGTGATACCGTACCGAGGGTTCAAATCCCTCTCTCTCCGCCACAATTAAGAACTGTCTAGTTTACTAGACAGTTCTTTTTTTATTCCAAATCCTAATACTTTTAATCATGACTATTTTGTAACCACTCTTATAAAGTAGTTAAGTCAGTAACTCTTCTTTAGTATTACTAGTTAAGCATACAATCCTTATACTTATTTTCATTACATATTATAAGAATAAACTTGCTTATATCATCAAAATAAGAGCTTTAGCACAACAAAAACCACCTAAGGGCTTAGCCCTTAGGTGGTAAAAAAAGTTAACAATTTTTATTTTAACAAGTTAGTTCCAAATATAGAATCAATACCATTTAAAACAAGTCCTACAACCGCACATGCGCCTATAAATGACCATATTAGTAAATCCAAATGACCCCACATATGCCCTATAAAACCAGAGAATGATACAATTTGATATTTACTAGCTAAAATTCTATATATGCGATATGTTAACCAAATTATCGCAATAACCATTAATATACCTCTAATAGATTCCATAATACCCTCCTATTTTAGCCTTAACAATTATTATATTTTGTTTTTATTAAGGATTATATTTTCCATGCTCCCATTGCCCTGTATAATCTTTTGTGCCGTCTTCTTTGTATAAAGTTCCGAATCCATGAGGAGCTAATCGAAAATCAAACTCACCTTGATATTTAATTTTGCCATTCGGATAATAGATAGTTCCCGATTTCCCATTGAGCCTATAATGAGGTTTTTTCCCAGTTAGTAAATCTTCATGAACAACACCGATTCCACTAATATCACCAATAATATCGTATTCTAAATTTCCATTATCACCATATTTAAGAATACGTCTGTCTGAAATCTTATTTAACATTAAGTTTTCAATATCAAATTTAGGAGCTACTTTAAGTTTAATTTTTCCATCGTCAACATAGTAAGCAGTACTTATATTCTCATATAATGCAATATCAGATAAGTAATAACCTCTAAAGAACGACTGGAAAAAACTCTGTTCGGTATATTGATTAAATGGATCAAAATCATTAATCAAATAATATTGATTATTAAGAGATATCGAGTTCTCTAAAGATAAACCTTCTAATATTTTTGCATAAAAAAATTGTTGTGGTGATATATAGTAAAAGCCTTCGTTAATACTATTAGGTTCGTCATGTTCTTTTGGTATTGAAGAAATTTGCGTTATATTAGTTATGGAGCCTTCATAGTATAGTTTTCCCTGATAAAATGCAAGAACATATTCGCTTGACAATTTACCTTTAATGAATGTTCCAATAAACACTAACTCTCCTCTCGAAATATTTTTTTGAGAAGTATTTAAAATACCTGTAGATTTCCATAAAAGCCCTTCTCCATTAGGCCGTTTATTTTCTATGGGACCAAAATACAAATAATCAATATTACCTCCTGGTGCAGTTTCAACAAGTCCATTACTCCCTTTTGTAAGAGGGATCATCTTTGCATCACTCTTGTTGGAGTTTCTTAAAACTTCTAAAATTTTTATTCTTTGTTCATTAAAAGCATTAATGCCTACATGATTAGTCCAATAAAAATATTGACTAAGTGAATTATTAGTATCTTTAAATTCTCTAAAAGGGTTATTTTTATCTGCAGAATCTTCTGTATTTTTTACTTTATCATTTTCTGAGGTATTTGTAATAACTTGATTATTTTGTGAAGAGTTTTCATTATTTCCACACCCAAATAAAGCAATAGAAAGTGTTAATGTGACTAATAACAACAGTAATATTTTTAATTTTTTTAACGAATGCCCAGCCATCTCTACTAAATCTCCATTATCTTGAATAATACTCTCCTTCAGTTGAATCGCTACGTATTAATTTAAATAAATTAGGATTATTATTTGCAAATATAAATGTTAAAATATTTTTTCCATTTATAATTATAGAAATTTTAGTTAATTCACCTTCCCTTTCTATATCCCGTAAATAATACGGTGCTTTATTAATAGCATTACTGGTAATGGTCATTGTAGTACTGTCTTTAATAGCAATCCATTTACCTATTAATGCATTAGCCGTAATTCCATCACTTGCATAACTAGGAACTATTGTAAAGAACATCATTATACCTAATAATAAACAACGTTTTTTCATTTGTATATCCTATCTTTTAATATTTTAGTGATACTTAGAATAGAATCCTACTATTATTGTAAGTTTTATTATGCAATACTATATCGCCGGGATCTACATAAATCATATCTTTTCTTTGATATGTTTGTATCTCAACCCACAATGTTTTATTTAGGCGTGCCTCTACTATCTTACCTTTCTTATTCTCCCTAACAACAGTCCATTTTATATTTTCCACCCTTGCATTTTTCCCCCCTTCTATAAGTAAGACACTTGTTACTCTATCTCCTAAAGTTTCAGACTTTGTTAATTGCATAGTTTGTACAGTAGTGATATAGGCAGTATCTCCAAATCCTAAAAAATGAACACCCAAAAAACCGACTAATATTACTAATAATCCCCCTAATATATATTTTATTATTCTTTTTTTATTATCCAATTGGGGGACATTATTATTTGTTATTTCCTCTTGCGTATTATCATTAGACTCTACTAAACTACTATCATCTAAATTAACTGTTTCTTGAAGCCTAGCACCACAATTGTAACAGAATTTATTATCACCTGAATTTTCAGCATTACACTGTGTACAAATATATTTCATTTAAAGAACCTCTTTCTATCATAAAATATAAAGCAATAGAATTATTTGTGTTCTAATGGATCGGGTCCATATTGATTTCTTCCTTTAGTTCCTCTCTTTGTCGATAAATATAATAGGAAAAAATACGCACCTATGATAAAAAGTGGTTCAAGGTCTTTATATAATTTTGTAGTACCACGTAATGTATGTCCATCATTAAAGACACTTAGTAATGCCATAAATTCTAAAAAAACAATAGCTTTAGAAAGAAAAAATTTATCATCTTTATCATTATCCTCACTATTCGCTTCTACATCCTCATCAAAGGTTGCTAAATCTTGTTGCCTCCTAACATTTATACAGTAATTAGAATATACAAAACACATAGCCAGCGCAATCAGTAACCATTCAATAGGGCTTGACACATTTCCATAATCATCGGAGAGTAAATACCATAGTGTAAGCATAAAAACAAATCTAGATAAATGAATTGTTACTAAACGAAAAATATAAGGTTTTCTATTTAATCTCCCATCTTTTTTAAAAAAAGAATCAATAAAGCCTTTATCTTCAATAAATACTTGTTCTTCTGAATTTAATTTTGGCTCCCAAAAGTCCTCATGTATTTTCGCGCCCACCTTATCAAGTGTAGGAATAACTTTATTTTTTATTACTTCTGCACTATTTTTTTCTAACTTCTCAACATTAGAGTCTATCGTGTTCATTACTACATCTACACTATTTCTTTTTAAGCTTTTACCACAAGCGCCACAAAATTTGGCATCTTTATCCAATAATTTTCCACAATTAGAACAAAACTTTTCCATACTATCCTCCTATAGATTTTATATAAATATACAATGCACTTATTTCTCATAAGAGTCCATCACTTTATAAATTAAACCTCCATGCATTAAAATATTAATTGGAACATCATTTATACTACTGTATGTAACTTCAAATGACTGATTATTATATAACGTAAATTGCATATGAACATTAGCCTTTTTATCGTTATAGAGACATTTTCCCTTAAAATCTACAATAATACGATTATCATCACTAGTAAAAGATTCCCATTTGCTATCTTCAAAAAAATCATCAAAAGCTTCACCAATAGGTATATTAGGATAATCATAAAAGTTTCCATTTCGTACGACTTTTACATTATCATCATAACCGCACCCACCAACTAACAATAAAATAGAAAGTAATATAAAAAGAAATAATTTTGTAGATTGTTTTTGTCTAAAATAAGTTAATAAGTTCATAATTAGCCCTCCCTATCAAAAATTATAAAATTCCTATCCACTTTAATAAACTTTCTCCAATATACAACGGTATACCCATTATTAATCCAGCAATTAATATTGAGGAAATCAATAAATCTAAATGCCCCCACATATGCCCTATAAATCCTGAAAATGATACTATATTATATTTTTTTGCCAAAGAGCAATATACTTTAAATGTTAGCCACCCCCAATAATCAAAGCAATAATATTAATAAAATTACTAAATAATGTGGCCATATAAAAAACTCCTTTTCTACCATAAATAAGACTAATATTAAATTTTATAATTTAAAAGCATATTTAAAAAACTTTACGCTCATTTATTCTTTTATATCTAGCTAATAAAACTATATAAATAATAGGGATACTTAAAAGTACTAAAATAGTTTCAGTTATCCCATTTTTTATAATTAATTTTTCAATATTATTTAGCGCTAATATTGGGAGGCCGAGAAAATATATATGCAGTAATATTCGTATAATAATTTGATCAATTCTACTCAATAAACATATTCCTGCATTAATAAAATCATCCATTACTTCGTTAAATTTAATAATTAAATATCCACGATTCCAATTAATTGAATTAATTATAATTGGTACAGTATATACAATTACTATTAAATTAATAATAGTAATTATGATTATTGTTATAGAGCCAGAGGCTAAATTGTTTAATAATATTTTAAAAAACCACGAGTTAAATAAAGATAAATAAGACCATTGAAATAATCGATGAATAAAAGAATATTTTTCTTTGTCTATAAATTTTATATATCCCAATATTAATAATCCTACAATTAAGCCAATTTCTGGAATTAAATTTTTATCATAAATATCTGTAAAAATTGTAATAAATTCAAAAATACATAAAAAGCTGCCAAAACTATAAGCAATTAATTTAAGAGATATTTTTTTATCTCGCATTAAATTTAATAAAGCTCCTACCACAATAGATGCCAGAATTAATATAATTTTGTTTCCTTCAAACAAGAAAATCCCTCCAAATAACTACAAACTAGCTTATTTTATAAAATTTTTAAAATCTGACACCTCCCACCTTGCTTTTTCTTGATCGCTAAATTCTAAAAGTTTAGTGAACTCTATATCAAGGCCCTCTGCTATCGCAATAATAGTATGAACAGATATGGATTTATTATAATTACCACGCTCTATTCTTCCTATACTATTAACACTCATATTAATCGCTTCAGCCAATTCTGATCTACTCAACCCTTTTATTTTTCGAAAATATTCGATTTTCACCCCAATCTGCTTCATTACAACCGATACATCAACCACATCAATCCAACCTTTCTTAATATATCTGCTATAGCAAAGTTCTCATTTTTAGTATGACATATTTTCAGATATTTATTGTTCTAATAATGGTTCTAATCAACCTAAAAATGGTATCAAAAGCCAACATTAAGTTGATTTATTAAAATAATTAACCTAATTCAAAAATCATAAAAATGAAAAAAGCGACTGCAAAAAAGCAGTCGCTTCATCATTTTTATAATTAATTATAATTTTATATTATGAATTTCAAATAAAATTAAACGCATTTTTTCGTTCTATATTCTAATCTTATAAATAAACTTTCAAAAATAAAATTTCATATAAACACTAAAATATATGCTAAGACTTAATAAACACTACCAACAACTTAATTCCTACTAAATTCATAAATTTATATATTTTCCTACTTTACAACTGTCTTTTCTTCATGCTATAATCAGCAAAGAAATTCAATAGCGATATTATCAAGAGTGATGGAGGGACTGGCCCTATGAAATCCGGCAACCATTCGATGGTGCTAATTCCTGCGGCGTATACCGAGAGATAAAAAGTAGTAACGATGACTCGGAATACCCGAGGGCATCGTTTTTTTATTACCCTATCGCTATATTAATTTTGTATTGGGGATGCAAAATTAATAATAAATTTCATACATATTTTTATTTGAGAAAAAGGAGGGCTTCATTTATGAAGAAGTTTTTATCCGTAGCCGCTACATTTGTATTAGGTAGCGCTCTATTACTCGCTGGCTGTGGCAATGATCAAGGCAATGCCGCCGCAGGTTCTGACAAAAAAGTAACCTTAACTGTGGGAGCTTCACCGGTACCACATGCAGAAATCTTAGAACAGGTAAAAGACAAATTAGCTAAAGAAGGAGTTGAACTTAAAATTATTGAGTTTAGCGATTACATCAAACCTAATTTAGCCTTAAATGATAAAGAACTAGATGCCAACTTCTACCAGCATATCCCATATATGAAAAAGTTTGAAGAAGAACACAATATGAAATTTGCATCTGCTGGTGCCGTTCATATTGAACCAATGGGTCTTTATTCCAACAAAATAAAAGACAAAGATTTACAAAAGTCAATTCCTAATGGCGCTAAAGTAGCCATTCCTAATGATCCTACTAATACGGGTCGTGCCTTGCTATTATTACAACAAGCTGGACTTATCACACTAAAAGATCCTAGCAATATTTACTCCACCAAAATTGACATAGCTTCTAATCCTAAAAACTTAGACATTGTTGAATTAGAAGCGGCACAAACACCACGTAGTCTAGACGATGTAGATATTGCTGTTATTAATGCCAACTATGCGTTAGGGGCCCAATTAAATCCCCTTAAAGATGCCTTATTCCTAGACGATAAGAACTCACCATACGCTAACTTAATTGCCGTACGTCCTGGTGATGAAAATCGTCCTGAAATTCAAAAATTAGTAAAAGCCCTTCAATCGGCAGACACTAAAAAATTCATCGAAGATAAATATCAAGGTTCCATTTTGCCAGCATTTTAACATATCTATTGTCACTAGCAAACTATGAACCAATACGAACCGACTCTGCCCCACAGAGTCGGTTTTCTTTTTGCTTTACAAATTTGTCCTCTCATGATATACTTACCAAAGAATTATATATGAAACGTTATCGAGAGTGATGGAGGGACTGGCCCTATGAAATCCGGCAACCATTCGATGGTGCTAATTCCTGCGGTATATACCGAGAGATACAACGCGCAAGCAGTGATGGCTCGGTGTCCGAGGCCATCTTTTTTTATTAACTCATCTGATGTTTCTTAATTACTGTATAACCTGAGGAGGTATAGTATGAAAAAACTTTTATCCCTAGCTGCCACAGCTATTCTTGGTAGCGCCTTATTACTTGCTGGTTGTGGTAGTGACACAGGCAGCTCAACTGGTTCATCTAACAAAGTAACAATTACGGTAGGTGCATCTCCAGTACCCCATGGTGAAATCTTAGAGCAAGCTAAACCATTATTAGAAAAAGAAGGCATTGATTTAAAAATCATCGAATTTACAGACTATGTAAAACCTAACTTAGCCTTAAATGATAAAGAATTAGATGCCAACTTCTTCCAGCATGTCCCATATATGGATAAATTTGCCAGCGAACACAAAATGGACCTTGTTTCCGCTGGTAAAGTTCATATCGAACCAATGGGGATTTACTCCAAAACGATTACAGATAAAAACTTAGATTCCGTATTACCAAATGGTTCTAAAATTGCAATTCCTAATGATCCAAGTAATAGTGGTCGTGCCCTTCTTTTACTTGAAAAAACAGGTTTAATTAAATTAAAAGATCCTAACAATATTTATGCCACTAAAACAGATATTGTAAGCAATCCAAAAAATCTTGAATTTGTAGAATTAGAAGCCGCACAATTGCCTCGTAGCTTAGACGATGTAGCCTTAGCAGTTATCAATACTAACTTTGCCCTAGAAGCTGGCTTAAATCCTGTTAAAGATGCTTTATTCTTAGAAGATAAAGATTCCCCATATGCTAACATCATAACAGTTCGTAAAGGCGATGAAAGCCGTCCTGAAATCCAAAAATTGATGAAAGCGCTTCAATCCGAAGAAATCAAGAAATTCATTGATGACAAATACAAAGGGGCTATTTTACCAGCCTTCTAAGGATCATATAATCTTGTAATCCTTACAATACAATAACTATACTAGGGAATACTACTTCACTAAATATTCTAGTAAGTTTATTTTCCTTGTAAACACAAAGCGAGTTAGCCGTAAAATCACCACACTGGTGTATACGACTAACTCGCTTTTATTATAAATATTATAAATCCCCAGGGCCAAAACTATGAGGCAATATGTCCTCTAAGGTGTAGCTAATGCTATCACCTGTCTCTGTTTCGCAATAAATTAGAGGTATTTTAAACTCCACTAAAACTTGGCGACAGGCTCCACAAGGCATACACGGTCCCTTTGAATCACCGACAATAGCAATCCCTTGAAATTCCTTATACCCCGCTGCCACAGCAGTCTGTATCGCTACTCGTTCCGCACAATTAGTAAGTCCAAATGATGCATTTTCTATATTGCACCCGGTAAATATAGTCCCATCCTTACAAAGTACAGCAGCGCCAACAGCAAACTTTGAGTAGGGACTATAAGAATTCTGTTTTGCCTCATGAGCCGCCTTTAATAGAACAGCGCCTATATCTACTGAAGAATTCGCTAATATAACTGATTCTTTCATATATATGATTCCGTCCCTTCTTCACTGACACGAGCCCACACCAAAGGTTTTGTAACTGGCTTCGTAGTACCAAATTCTAAGGCTGAAATATATCGCTCTTTAGCCTCTGCTAAGGTGCTTGCTGTATTGCTCTGCACATAGGCAATAGGCTCTCCTACCACAACCTTATCGCCTGTTTTTTTCAACATCCAAATACCTGCTTTATAATCAAGAATATCCGCTTTAGTATAACGTCCAGCTCCTAATAGTAACGCAGCCCGTCCACAAGTTTCAGCATCCATATGCATAATATAACCTGAAACGGGAGCCAATATGGCCTCCTTATAAGCGGCCTCCTTAAACATTGGCTCCATTAGCACAGAGCTATCGCCACCTTGAGCCTCAACCATTTCACAAAACTTAGTAAATGCTTGCCCACTTTTTAAAGTATCACTCGCCAATGTATGACAAGCTTCATAATCCCCCTTGCCCCCTAAATACAACATATTAGCTGCTAATTCGAGTGATTCACTGACCAAATCGGCTGGACCATGCCCCTGCAAAGTAGCCACAACTTCGGCAATCTCTACAGCATTGCCAATAGCTTGACCCAAAGGTCGATCCATATCAGTAATTAAGGCCACTGTTTTACGTTGGTTATGAGTACCAATGGCTACCATCATTTCAGCTAATTCTAGGGCGTCTTCATAGGTTTTCATAAAGGCACCACTGCCCACTTTAACATCTAGCAAAATGGCTTCACTGCCTGCTGCTATTTTTTTACTCATCACCGAAGAAGCGATAAGAGGAATGCTATCCACTGTGCCAGTCACATCACGCAAAGCATATAGCAATTTGTCAGCTGGCGCTAAGTTTCCCGACTGCCCTGTAACGGCTACGCCTACGGTGCGTACAATCTGAAAAAACTCCTCCTTAGAAAGTTCTACCTTCACATCGGGTATTGCTTCTAATTTATCAATGGTGCCTCCTGTATGTCCCAGACCACGACCTGACATCTTCGCCACCGGCACACCACAAGCGGCTACAATGGAGGCTATTATAAAGGTTGTTTTATCTCCTACACCGCCTGTACTATGCTTATCTACTGTAACTCCTGGTATACTCGACAAATCAATTTGTTCGCCCGATTGAGCCATAGCCATTGTTAAATCCGCTGTTTCCTCAGCTGTTAAGCCTTGAAAATATACAGCCATAAGCCAAGCACTCATCTGATAGTCAGGAATTGTGCCTTTAACAAGCTCAGTTACCATATATGTAAATTCCGCTTCACTATGAGTGCCACCATTACGTTTTTTTAAAATCAGCTCATTCATATGCATAGGCTTACCTCTCATTTCTTGAGTTATTTAGGACACTATCAGCCATTAATTTGTATAAGTAACAGCAAATGCAATATACTTCTACAGATCAGTTATACTTTTTAAGGATAAAGTCTCATCTAGCCGTGTCTCCAATAAACCAACGGCTGCACTAGCACCAATACGTTCACAACCAGCTGCTAAGTAGGCTAGCATATCTTCTATAGAGCGAATGCCACCTGCTGCTTTTATTTTCACGTTTGGTCCTATATATTGCTTAAATAAGAGCACATCTTCTAAGGTCGCTCCAGCTGTACCAAAACCAGTGGATGTTTTAATGTAATCGGCACCGCCATCTGTCACAGCCTGGCAAAGAACAATCTTCTCGCACTCCGTCAAATAGCAAGTTTCAATAATAACCTTTAAAATCGATTCACCACATACGTCTTTAAGAGCCTTAATTTCTTCTACCACAGCTGCATACTGGCCATTTTTGACAGTGCCAAGATTAACTACCATATCGATTTCATCAGCCCCGTTGGCTAGGGCCTCTTTTGTTTCTGCCACTTTTGCCTCTGTTGTCATATAACCTAAGGGAAAACCTATTACCGTACAAATTGTAATACCCGTTCCATAAGTCTCTCTTACACGTTTCACATAAGCTGGAGGAATACACACGGAGGCCGTCTTAAATGCCAATGCTTGCTCTACCAAGGTCTGAATCTGTGCCCACGTCGCTGTAGGGGCTAGTAATGTATGATCTACGTGAGCTAATATATCACGTCCCGTATATGTCTGTTGTGATTGTTTTTTATCCATCAGTAGCTCCTTAAACCAGAAGGCTTGTCCTATTTACCTATTACCTAATGTCTAGTACCTAGTAGATAATAGATAGTAAATAGTAAATAGTACCTAGTACCTAATTACCTAGTACCTAATTACCTAGTACCTAATTACCTAGTACCTAATTACCTAGTACCTAATTACCTGTTTTCCTATTATCTTTTATAACTATCCTAAAAAACTTAGTACCTTTAGAAGAATGACATCTGTTCGCCAGCTGCTTCTTCTTTTACTTTTTCACGGCGATCATCCGTAATAAAAGACTCCTTCGCTAAGCCTATATTAGCTAACAATTGTTCCATAGAATGAACACCACGCTTTTTAGCCGCTGCAATGGCTACTTGTGCACAAATTTCAGCATCATCTAAGGCATAATGATGTTTAAATTCATAACCTAAGTAAGCAGCCATTGTATTTAATTTATGATTCTGCAAGTCAGGCCAAACTCGTTTTGAAATTTTTACAGTACATGTAAAGTCTAATTCAGGCCATTCAATATTATAATGGTCTAATGTAGCTCGCAGTACACCAATATCAAACTTAGCATTATGAGCAATCACTAATTTACCTTTTAAATGATTTTCATAAATAGCGGGCCAGAGGGCATCAAAGGTAGGTTTATCCATCACTTCTTGCGGTTGAATCTGATGAATAGCAATACATTCTTCATCAAATTGCATAAATGGTGGCTTAATCAAGCTATAGCCTCGTTTAGTAATCTGTCCATCTTCTACTGTTACTACTGCTAATGAGCAAGCACTATTAGCATATTTATTAGCGGTTTCAAAATCTATCGCTACAAAATCAATCATATTAAACTCCTTTATACTATATATCTTTATAAGCAGTATCTTACAATACAATATTTACTATATCGAAAACTCCTATTATTTATTATACCCCATATGATAGGTTTTATCATCTTTTTGCCATACAAAAACACCGTAAGTTCGCTCAAAAGTTAGATTTTCATGGAATCTTAACCTTCTATCGTCCTTACGGTGTCATATGTGCAATATTAAGTAAAACAGAGCTAACTATTTAGCTTCTTGAGGCAAATCATCAGGAATTGTAATCCCCAATTTTTTAGCCATCTCAGGGTTCGTGGCAAGTTTCATAGTCGCTTGCATTTGAACAGGCATATCGGCGGGTTTAGATTTCCCATCTAAAATATCAGCTGCCATATGGCCTGCTTGAACACCTAATTGGTAAAAATCAACAGTATATCCCATAAAGCCGCCTTTTTCAATTAACATGCCATCGGATACAAAAACTGGCACCTTAGCGGCTTCCGCTACAGCTACTAAATTAGGCATAGCTGAAGCAATTAAATTATCTGTTGGCGTATAAATAACCTTTACACCTTTATTAATTAAGTTCGTAGCTACCTGTGGAATATCATTAACACTAGTAATGGTTTCTTCCGCTACTTTAATACCTTTAGTGGCTGCATATTCTTTAAAAGCTGCCACTTGGATCTGTGCATTAACTTCACTAGACGAATAAATAACGCCTACTTCCTTAGTGCCTGGTAATACTTTTAAAATTAAATCGAGCTGTTTCGGCACAGGGTTAAAATTTGTAGTACCGGTTACATTAGTTCCTGGCTTTTCCACGGAATGAACTAAACCAGTACCTTTGTAATCATAAATAGCGGCGCCTACAATAGGAATCTCTTTAGTTGCATTCGCTACAATTTGGGAGGCTGCCGTACCCACTACATAAATAAGATTATCCTTATCGGAAACAAAGCGACTCGTAATACTTTCCATATTAGAATGCTCACCTTGAGCATTTTGGAAGTCCAGTTCAACCTTGTCAGATGTATAACCACGTTCTGCCAAGCCAGCTTTAAAACCTTCTGTTGAAGCATCTAAAGCAGGATGTTCCACTTGTTGTAAAATACCAATACGAAGTTTTCCATCTTGGCTAGCACCACCAGTGCCGCAACCACCTACTAACAATGCTAAGCCCAAAAGGCCCACCATTACACTTACCATACTACGCTTAAACATATAAAAACTCCTCTCTACGCGTTGCCTAATGCAACTTCTACCATTCTACACACTAATCAAAACACTTGATTAGTATTTAACTCCCATGAGTTAAATTTATAAAATAGTATACTATGAAGTTTTATATATTTCAAGTTTTAATTTACTAGGTCATCCCCCCTTTCAAAATGAAATAGAGAATTTGCCCCTCCTATACAGCAGCCACTTAACAACTATATACTCTGAAAAAGGCTCACCAAAGACTTATTTTACTAACAAATGAGGCGCTTTCATTTCAATAAACGTATATGTCCCATTGGAGATCATCAATAAGTCTTTGTCTTGTAAATTCAAGGTATGGCGAATTTCATTATCTCGACCAGCTAGTATTTTAGCAAACCATTTAGGATCAATTAATACACCAATACCAACCGCTGCAATATCAGAATATTGTAGCGCTGCTTCTAAATCAGCACGGTTATGAATATCCCCCACAGATACTAATGGCAAACGGCCATTAATCGTTTCATACACATACTGCAACATAGATTTATCAGCATATTTTTCAAGATTAGTAGCTCGATCATAACGAGTTAACGAAATATGTAAGTAATCTAATTCTTTATCGGCCAATTTATCTACTAGCCATAAAGTTTCTTCTAAATTAAAACCTGGATCCGTTTCTTCTCGTGGTGAAAAACGATAGCCCACAATAAAGTCAGGTACATTCATCTCTTTAACTACACTCAAAACGCCATCTACGACGCGCTCAATAAAGGTATAACGTTTTTCTAATGAACCGCCCCATTGATCGTTACGGCGATTAGAATGCGGTGAGAAAAATTGATGTAATAAATAATGATTAGCGCCATGCAATTCTACACCATCAAACCCCGCTTTAATAGTGCGTACAGTAGCTGCTTTAAAGTTTTCAATAATTTCTTCAATTTCCTCATTTGTCAACTCACGTGGTACTTCAGAGCCTTCACGAGCTGAAGCAATAGCACTTGGCGCTACTGGCTGCTCGCCTTCTAAAGTTTTGCTATCGCTCATGCGCCCTGCATGAAAAATTTGAAGCACTGCTTTGGTGCCATTCTGTTTCATCGTAGCTGCCAAGCGACTTAAACCGGAAATAAACTTGTCATCATATACACCCAATTCACCAGTCCAGCCTCGCCCATTTGGTTGAATATGTGCTACGCCTGTAACAAATAATCCTACATCGCCTGTACGCATTCCATAATAAGCTATTTCATCACCAGTTACCGTATCATCATAATAACTCATACGTGTTGTCATTGGCGGAATCGCTAACCGATTCTTTAATACCACACCATTTCGTAAACGTACTTGCTCTGTTAATTGTTTCATTATTAACTCTCCTTTATTTATTACCAACAGCTGTGAGTTAACTAAATTACAAATCATTCCCACAAACTGACTGATTCACCATCAATTCTACTTTATCAATCACTATATCCATGCATGTTCATACATTTTTATAAATGAATGCTCATGCATATATTTTACTAATAATTTAATATATGTAAACGACCTAAGCAATAATCACGTCTCATCATTGCTTAGATCGGAATTACCAATCTTACGCATAAAATCTCTTTAATACGTCTTCCACAATCGGTTCTGCTTCCGCTAATCGTTTCAAACCACATTCTGTAATAGCAATATATACTCCGCGCTTATCACACTCACAACTAACGCGTTGAATAGAACCACAATTCATCCCTTCCATGCGAACGATCATACGAGACATAGCACTTTGGCTTAATCCCATTTGCTCTTGTAATAAGTTTAAACGCAATTTTTTTTCTTCACTATGCGCTAAAAAATAAAGCACATAATAGCCATTTAAATTTAATGACGAACGAGCTGTTAATTCTTTCTCCAAGGTTTCTGAAATTTCTTTAATCCGTCGTAAATCAGCTAGCCAATTAAGTATATAAGCCATATGTCCACCCCCCTTTAGGCGATTTAATTAATAAATGACTCTATCATTATCAGTCTAAATTTCTGACTTATATTTATTTTATATTTCACAAAATGCATGCACATGCATTTACTTATATCAGTATACATCGAATTATTTAAAAATGCAAGTGCTAATTTTCTTTAAACACTAAAATAAAAACGCCCCTTAGAACTATATTAGCTCTAAGGGGCTATTTCTATTGTATAAGACTTCTCTTTTTCCTATGTCAATGTATTTTATTTTTTAACAATTGGAACTGTATAAGAACCATGAGGCATAAGTAAAATTTCAGCATCGCTGCCCAATTTAGCATCAGCCAACTGAAGGGCTTCTTCCAAAGAATGTACAGGTGTAAAAAAGGCCTTTTTGGCGTATGCATCATCTAAACTAGAAAGTAAATAAAAATCTACTTTTTTCATCAAACGTGTTACTGCATAGGCCTTATGACGTCCAATTTGAAAATCTTGACGAACAGAATCTTCAATAGCTTGAATCGAATCAAAAGTATTAACTGTTTCATCAAAAATAGCCGACCCAGAGCCCTCACGGCATTCAGCTAATAAAATAACTACACCACCTGGCGCTACAGCGCGCACAGCATTATCCATCGTTTTTTGGGATTGATAAATATTAATATCTTTTGGGTAACCCCCTGTAGAGGCAATTACAATAGGTGCTTGACGTTCAATTTCTACCCCGTTTTGAGCATTTACAAAATCACAAGCTGCTTTGTGGGCCGTAATATAGTGACCAGCAAACACCCCAGTGAATTCTTTTTCCCCATTCAATACAACATTTAACAAAAATGTTGGTGGACACATAGCCACACCTTCAATTTGATCATCATAAATTGGGTTGCCTTCTAAATGTCCAATAGTCGCGTTTTCATCAAGCATCAAACTGTGGTTTTGACGAATTGTTTCATAAGATGCTACCCCTGGTAAAATAGCTTTTCGGCCACCACCAAAACCGGCAAAGAAATGATGAACTACGGAACCTGTACAAATAATATGGTCTGCATCCACTACATGACGATTTAAATATACTTCCGTGCCAAAAGAAGTGGTGCCTACATATTTAAAATCATCAGCTTTTTTAGCGGAAGAGTTAATCATTGTTACACGACCAGCCGCTTCCATGCCCACTTCGCTAATCATTTCAGCTTCAGTCATATCACGATGCGTCCCTAAAGCAAATACAATTTTAATATTTTCATCTGGGATACCTGCCTCATTAAGATAATCTAGTATAATGGGCATAAATACATGCGTATTAGCAATTCGCGTTGTATCATTTGCAATAATAGCAACTGTTTCATTAGGTTTTACTAATTCTTTTAGTGGTTTAGAATCAATGGGATTTTCTAATGCATCACGAATAGCAGATTCTGGATCAACAATAACTGGCGTTTCAGCCATATGTAATTCCCCAATAACACGCTTTTCATCCAAAGTACAATCAATCATCTGCTCTCCATAATGAAACGAATATGTTTTCATCAGTAATCCTCCATCAATTAACACTAAACTATACTTATATTTTAGTTTAAACTAGTAACATGTAATTTTCAATATCTAAATAACGCCCTTGTTTGACTCCAACCTCACGAATAGTACCACAAAAAGTGAAATTAAATTTATTATGTAAAGCTACACTAGCCTCATTACCAGCTGTAATCACTGATACAACCAAATGCACCGTTGGATCCTCTTTAGCAAGTTGTAATATATCTGCCATTAAACGACTTGCTATTCCCTTTCCCCGAAAATCAGGCCCCACATAAATAGACAATTCAACGGTACTTGAGTAAGCTTCTTTACTCCGATATTCTGATAAAGTTGCATATCCAGCTACCGTATTTTCAACAGTAGCTACAAGTAAAGGGTGGTTTTTGATATTATGTGCCTCATACCACTCAGTCCACTCTTCAATGGTTCTAGGACGTATATCCAGCGTTGCTACACCATGGAGTACCTCATAATTATATATGTCTAATAAGGCTGCAATATCTTGTCGTTCCCCACGACGAATTGTAATATTAATGCTCATATAAACCTCGTTTCTCTCTACTCAAAGTATATTTTATGATGGTATCAATTATATCATATTATCAAGCACATTGGGGAGTTCTTACAGTCCTTCAAAGCTGGTTCACTACTTTTCCCAGCTTCTGGGAGGATAGGAAGCAGATTCTAAAACACGGTATTCTTTCCTATCTGTTCGACAGCTGTGAATTCTTCTTCGAAGAATTTTACGCTGCGAACTAAAAGATTCACACCCATTTGTGCGTCACACTTAGTACATATTAAATACGTCCGTTCGGATGCTGTGGATTTCTCGAAGAGAAATTTTACGCCCCGAACTATGCGATTCGCAATAATTTATGCGTCACTTTGCTCCTATAAATTATGCTCTCTGCATACCAGGACTGCTTCTATTGTGCTTTAACACTTAGAGATACTCCTACTATGTTGGCTGGAAACTAACCTGATGAGTTACTCAGTAGCTCATCAGTAAAAGCAAAAGGGCCATACCTTTCGGTATGACCCTTTGCTTTTATTAATCAGCGACTACCTATCCTCCCAGGCCGCTTCCAGCCAAGTACTTTCGGCGTTTACGAGCTTAACTACTGTGTTCGAGATGGGAACAGGTGGACCCTCGTAGCTATCGCCACTGAATCT
>Ga0129306_1000349_pt1 | contig 76377 bp, 68 predicted proteins | sample P827metagenome_FD_94438 | JGI IMG/M metagenome (GOLD analysis project Ga0129306, IMG submission 94438) | Capybara group fecal microbial communities from Wisconsin, USA - P827 metagenome | ecosystem: Host-associated > Mammals > Digestive system > Large intestine > Fecal | place: USA: Wisconsin... | reverse complement strand
GCGAAAAAACTTGTGAGACAAGTTTTTAGGCGAGTCTCGGTGAGAGCTGTGCTCGAACCGCGGAAGGGAGCCGGTCGCCGAAGGCGAAAAAACTTGTGAGACAAGTTTTTAGGCGAGTCTCGGAGAGAGCTGTGCTCGAACCGCGGAAGCGCAAATATTTTTGGTGGTCAATACTGGGTTCGAACCAGTGACTTCTACCGTGTGAAGGTAGCACTCTACCACTGAGTTAATTGACCACCAAAAATACTCTACCACGAAAAAATCATAGATTTTTCCGAGAATCGCTCAAAACCTGCCTCGCAGGTTTTGCCCCTGACGGGTCGCTCCCTATGAGTTAATTGACCATTAAAGGCACTTACGAAATTAGTCTATTGAAGATACCCCATTGCGTCAAGAATTATGGAACTTGCGACCGTCGCAGCCGTTTCCGTGCGGAGAATGCGGCAGCCCATAGAGCACAAAGTAAAGCCGGCCCCCTCAAGCAAATCCCTTTCCCGTTCAGTCCAGCCCCGCTCGCTTCCAATTGCCGCAATTACAGAATGAGAGCCTTCATGTGCCAGAAAATCATGCAAGCTTCCGCTTGCCCGCCTGTTATCCAGAGCAATTTTTGAAGACATTTCCCATTCTTCACCCTTTGCCAGCAATTCATCCAGAGATTTTGCCACTTCAAGGACTGGGACATGAGTACTTGCAGCCTGAGCAGTTCCGTCCAAAAGCATCTGATAAGCACTTCCGTCGCTAACAACGTTAGATTCAAGATAAGATTTTTCGGTCAAATCTGTGCCACAAAGAATCACTTTTTGCACCCCCAAGCCCGCGACATCCCGCAAAAGACGACGCAACTGAATCGGACGCGGGAAACCGATAATCAGCGTAAGGGGATAAAGTTTCTTGCCCGCTGATTTTGGCTCAAAAGAGAAAGAAATTTCGCCTTCATCAGAAATTCCTGTAATCGTGGCAATTCCTGCAGCCCCGCCGATTATTCCTGCATCAAAAGTGTCACCTTCTTTTTTATGAAGTACTTTGACTATATGTTTTGCCCGCTCGTCGTTCTTTATTAACGGACGATTGATTTCTTCTGATTTAAAAAGACAGATATTCATAAAAAATTCCTTAACGTTTTACTTCCTGATTTTCACTGACAGTGAATTATAATCTTTTTTTTACATTTCAGAAACTTCCATTCCAATAATTTTTAATTTTCTTGCCCACAATTCACATGAAATAATCATTAAAACAGGTTATAATTAAATTCGATGTATTGGAGTCTTATGAAATTTATTTTTAAACTTGTAACTGCATTTTTCTTTCTTTTTTTTGCTTCCTGCGGATTTCACTCCTCACCTTCCGTATCATGGGAAGAAGAAATAATCTACGAAGAGACCGATAAGCTGACTCTCGAAGACGTTGATTTAGCCAACGCCGTCACGTATTCCTATTCTTCTGCAAATTCACCAAACATTTTCGAGGTAACTTCCACCGAAGCCTGCCTTAGGATTGAAAATATTCCCACAGAAAGCACAATCTGGCTCACAAGAACAAATCCATCCAAATATATAATTTCAGCAGATAAAACAACATTCATAGAAGCTGCAAACGGCATAAAATTGAACGCTTACAGCAATTTTTCATCTTCACGCTCACTGGCTTCAGCAACAGATTCGTTTTATGAAAACCAGGCTTCTGACTGTCTTTCCATCAGGCTTAACGCAAATCTTCCGCTTGAACTGGAAATTTCACCGACCCGGGCAACTCTTGATACATCTGAATTAAAAGCTGCCGTAACCCAAATTGAACCGGTTGTTGATAAAAGTACCAAAAATCTTTATGTCGACACAAATTCTTCTATGCAGGCCTTTAAAGAAAAACCTGCTGTTCTTCGGGCAACAGGACAGTACTGTTATGTCTGGGTTGTGAGTGAAGAATCAAACGAAGAACAGTACTGGACGAGCAGCTCAACGCTGGCAAAAAACGGACAGCAGATTAATTCAGATACGGCACAAAAAATCGCATCAAATTTTGACAAAATCTACCCTATGGTCCGCAAGGTTTTCGGAAATGAATCGGACCAGCTTATTTATCAGGGAAACAGCATAAAATCCATGAATAATTACAGCGACACAGGCACAAAAGTCAACATTGTCGTCTATGACATTGCCGCAGATTTCGGCCAAAATGATAATTCCAACATAGTGGGATATTTCTATGCAAAGGACTATTACTACGATTACGCCAATGGAGTGGCAAAATACTCAAACTGCGGAAAATATTTCTATATCGACGCCTATTTTGCAGCAAACAAACCGGCCTTGGTCTATTCTACTTTGGCCCATGAATTCCAGCACATGGTCGACTTCGGCGTAAAGACCATGTCAACTATAGAAAGTGCAAAATTGCTCCAGTCTTCCAGCTGGTACAACGAAATGAAATCCATGCTTTGTGAAGACATCATGAAAAACTATCTTGAGGAACATAATTCAGACTTCACCGATGCAGACAGTCCCTTTTACCAGCTTCCATTATTTTGCAGACATTATTACGATATTGGTCTTGAATACGACAAAACAGACGACAAGACTTTGCTATATTCCTACTCAAACAACTACGCTTTTGGAGCATGGGCAGCCCGAAATTATGGCGGTATTTCCTTCATAAATAAACTTTCTACGAACTATTTCATTGACATTGAATCCATTGAAAATGCTGCCGGCACTTCCATTAGCGAAATGCTCAAAAATTATACGGCGGCCTGTGTCGTGGACAAAAGTGGTTATGGCTTCAATAAATCCCTCACACAGACAGAATTTTATTGCAACGGATATGATTACCCGCTTGATGCCGTAGACCTGTGGAATCTTGGCGAAATTTTACCACTGATGTACAAACAGCACCGACTGGCCTATCTCAAAGATTTATCTGAGGCCTATTCTTTTGTAGGACCGGTTTACTTTGCCTACAACATAAGGCACGCCCTCAGACCTTACGGTTTTATGATTTCAAAGGTCGGAAAATCTAACGGTACAGAAATCGCCCTTAAATTCAATGTGTCAAAAGCAGACAGCAATCAAAAAACCTACATCATAATTGAGTAGGCGTCAAAAAAAGGATGGAAAAATGAAAGCAAAGTCACTTTTTATTTCGATTCTCACCCTTATTACAATTTCCCCGCTCTTTATGTCAATGTCACAAAATCCAATGGGAAGTATCCGCGGCCACATAAATTACTACGGAAACGCACCCGTGGAAACACCGGCCTTTAAAAGCGATGACGGCAAAATTTACCTGCTCGAAATTGATCCGACAGCACAAATCAGCCTTGACGAACTGCTTTTGCATGCAGGCGAGCATCTTGAACTGAGCGGTCAGATAGAAACTGAAGAATCAAAATTTGCCTTACCGATTTCACAAAACGGCACAATCATAATCACCAGCTACAAGCGGATTTTTTAGTCTTTACAGGCCAGCTTATCGACAAAGGTCTCTATTTTCATTAAAATTGTCTGCAAAAAATTTTGGAGGCACAAAATGAAAATCCTAAAAGTCATGGCGGCTCTTTCTGCCGTAGCATTGGCTCTTGCGGGCTGTAATTCAAAAAGCTCGACAATCAAAATCGGCTCAATCGGCCCTCTCTCTGGTCCTTACGCTGTTTATGGTGGCGACTGCAAAAACGGCATTGAGCTTGCAGTAAACGAAATCAACGCTGCAGGCGGCATCAACGGCCAGCAGATTGAACTCATTGCAGAAGATGACGAAGGTCAGCCAGAAAAATCAGTTTCTGCTTACAAAAAGCTTGTCACAAAAGACGGTGCAAAAATCATCATCGGTTCACTCACTTCAGGCTGTGCAATTGCCATCACACCGCTTGCTCAGGCTCAGAAAGTAGTTCAGATTGCCCCAGCTGCAACAGCTCCAGCAGTAACAGATGCAGGCAATTTTATCTTCCGTGCATGCTATGACGATCCTTTCCAGGGAACTGTCGGCGGAAAATTTGCAGGCGAAAATCTCGGTGCAAAAAAAGCTGCAATCCTCTATGATATCGGAAACGACTATTCAGTCGGCCTTACAGAAAATTTCGAGGCTGCATTCCAGAAAGCCGGAGGCACAATCGTTTCAAAAGAAAGCTACTCAACAGGCGACAAAGACTTCAACGCTCAGCTCACAAAAATCAAGAACGCCAACCCGGATGTAGTTTATCTCCCGGATTACTACTCAACAGTCGCCCTCATCGTAAAACAGCTCCGTGCTCAGGGAATCAACACACCAATCGTTGGTGCTGACGGCTGGGACGGCCTTACAGAAAATGCTGGCGACGAAGTTCTCAACGGATTCTACTCAAATCACTACGCAGCAGACTCAACAGAGCCAAAAGTTCAGAATTTCGTAACAAACTACAAGGCAAAATACAGCCTGACACCAACAGCTTTTGCAGCTTTGGGCTATGACTCAGTTTACATGCTCAAGGACGCAATCCTCAAAGCTGGCAAAACAGACAGCGAAGCAGTTCGCTCAGCTCTCGAAGCAACAAACGGCGACTACGTTACAGGCCACCTCACATTCAACGAAAAGCACAACCCGGTTAAGGGCGCAGTTATCGTTGAGCTTGTAAAAGGTGCAGACGGAAAACTCACAACTGTTTACAAGGCAACTGTAAATCCGTAATAAGCTTAAATAAAAACAGTTGTCTTCTTTTTTGCATAAAATGCCCGCAATGATGTGGAACGGGGTGCCCCGTGACTGTATTGCGGGCGTTTTTATTTTAAACTACAATATAAGAGAAAAAAGTTTTTTGGAGAACACATTGAACTCGACTTCTATTTTTATTCAGCAGTTCGTGAACGGTCTTTCACTCGGAAGCATTTACGCACTGATTGCGCTTGGCTACACGATGGTTTACGGAATCGTCAAGCTGATTAACTTTGCACACGGCGATGTCATGATGATTGGAGCCTACGCAGGCTATTTCGTGCTCACGGCTCTGGGCACAACCGCACTTGGAATGAGCCTTGCCTTTGTTGCGGCCATGGTCACTTGTGCGCTTTTGATTATTTTGATTGAGCGCGTCGCATATCGTCCGCTCCGCTCTGCCCCACGCCTCAACTCTCTTATCACGGCAATCGCAATCGAACTTATTTTGCAGAATCTCATGCGGGTTCTTCCTTTTGTCGGTCCAAACCCTCGCCAGTATCCTACAATGGCAACGGTCAACTTCAACTGGGGGCTTGTTTCAATCTCAAACATTCAGGTAGTCGTAATCGTTTTGAGTGCAGCCCTCATGATTATTCTCAATTATATAGTAAATTACACAAAAGTCGGAAAGGCGATGAAGGCCGTTTCCTTTGACATGGGTGCTTCAAGTCTCATGGGAATCAACGTAAACCGAATCATCACGCTCACATTCGTAATCGGTTCGGTCCTGGCAGGGGCTGGCGGCGTTCTTTATGCAACAGCTTATCCGCAGATTGACCCGATGATGGGCTATATTCCTGGACTCAAAGCATTCGTTGCGGCCGTTCTTGGCGGAATCGGTTCAATTCCGGGTGCAATGGTCGGCGGCATGATTCTTGGCATTGCGGAAACAATGGTAAAAGCCTACTTCCCTGCCCCACAGTACGCCGACGCAATTTCATATTGTATACTGATTCTGATTCTGTTGGTTAAACCGGCAGGCCTTCTGGGCAAAAAGATGCGTGTTAAAGTTTAGGCGCGAATCAACTGGCTACGGGCTTTTCGGGGTTCCGCTTCCGCTTCATTACCGCGTCGGTTTCGACTCCGCTCAACCAGCGCGGTAACGGCTTCGCCGCCCCTACAATCCCGCGCGTGCATTTTTCTAATATAAAGGAGATTTTTGGCTTTGGAAAACATACATACTCATAATCGACAGACAAGAAATACTTTGATTCTTACGGGAATCGCCGCTTTTGCGATTTTCGTGCCCTTTTTGCTGATCCGTGCAAATCTTATCAACGCGTACACGGCTTATGTCATTACTTTGGCAGGAATCAACGCTATTATGGCTATTTCCGTCAATGTCGTAAGCGGAATTACAGGTCAGCTCACTCTCGGCCAGTGTGCGTTTGAGGCAGTTGGTGCTTACATGACGATGATTCTGGCTCAGGATGCAGGTATTCCTCTTCCGCTCGCTATGATTATCGCACCGCTCGTTGCGGCTTTTTTGGGATTCTTGATTGGCTTCCCTACCCTCAAACTTGAAGGCGACTATCTTGCAATCGTTACGCTCGCTTTCGGTGAAATTATCCGCGTTGTTCTTGTCAATCTCAAAGGAATCACAGGCGGCCCCAACGGAAAGAGCTTTAAATTCTCCTTCCTGCGAGACAGCCTTGACTGGGGTCCAAGCCTTTCTTACCTGGTAATCATCGGGGCACTCGTTCTGATTATCGTCTTCCTGCAGAACTTTTTGCGTTCAAGCTACGGCCGGGCAATCATGGCAGTCCGCGAAGACGAAATCGCCGCAAATTCAAACGGCGTCAGCGTTTTCAAATACAAGATGATTGGCTTTATCGCAGGTGCATTCATCGGCGGCATTGGTGGTGCGCTTTACGCTCCATTCATCGGTCTTATCAAGCCGGAGCTGGCTTCTTTCAACAACTCAATCAACGCGCTTATTTTCGTAGTTTTGGGCGGCATGGGAAGTATCACAGGCTCAGTTATCGCGGCATTCGTACTCACTTACATGCAGGAATTCTTGCGCTTCATGCAGAACTACCGCCTGCTTTTGTATCCGGTCATTTTGATTCTCGTAATGCTCTTCCGTCCGCAGGGATTGCTCGGCATGAAGGAACTTTCTTTCATCAAATGCTGGGACGGTATTCCTGGGCTTATAAAAAAGATAAAGTCAAAAAAACTTGCGAAAGTTGAATCAACAAAAGGAGGCGACAAATGAGCGAAAACAGACCTATTTTAACCGCTTCCGACATTTCGATTGTATTCGGTGGATTGCGTGCCGTTAGTGATTTGAACATGGAGCTGACAAAAGGAGAGCTTGTTGGCTTGATCGGCCCGAACGGAGCCGGCAAAACAACTGTCTTCAACATGCTTTCAGGCGTTTACACACCAACCAGCGGCCAGATTACCTACACTGACAAAAAGAACCGGATTCACATCGTAAACAAAATGTCACCGGCTCAGCTCAATAAAATCGGAATCGCGCGAACTTTCCAGAATATCCGCCTTTTCGGAAATCTTACTGTAGCTGACAATGTTCGCATCGCAATGCACGCCCAGCGAAAGGCAAATCCTCTTCACATTCTCTTCCGAACGCCAAAATTCCGCAAGGACGAAGAGATGATGACGAATCAGGTGAGAAGCCTCTTAAAGCTTTTTGGTCTTTCAGAAAAAGAAAACGAACTTGCAAAAAATCTTCCTTACGGCGAGCAGCGAAAGCTTGAAATTTGCCGTGCGCTCGCAAGTCAGCCACAGATTTTGCTTCTGGATGAACCGGCAGCCGGCATGAATCCTCAGGAAACAAAGGAACTCATGGAACTTATTTCCTTTATCCGCAAGGAATTCCACCTCACAATCCTTTTGATTGAGCACGACATGAAGCTGGTCATGGGAATTTGCGAGAGGCTTTATGTATTGAACTACGGCCGGGTGCTGGCAAGCGGAAAGCCAGAAGAAATCCAACAGAACCCTGAAGTTATTAAGGCTTATTTGGGTGCTGAAGCAGCGGGAGTCAAATAATGGAAAACATGCTTGAAGTTAAAGATTTGAAAGTCGCTTACGGCTCAATTCTGGCCCTCAAGGGAATCAGTTTTGATGTCAAAAAAGGTGAAATTATCTCGCTGATTGGCGCAAATGGAGCCGGAAAGACAACGACGCTTCATTCAATCTCAAATTTAATCAAAAAACAAAGCGGAAGCGTCACTTTCAAAGGTGAGGACATCACGAACACCAATCCGGACAAAATCGTAAAGGCAGGGCTGATTCATGTTCCGGAAGGACGCCGCGTTTTTGCAAACCTCACTGTCAAAGAAAATCTTGAAATGGGCGCATATTTGCGAAACGACACGGCTCAGATTAAAGCAGATCTGGAACATGTTTACGAGCTTTTCCCACGATTGCGCGAGCGTGCAAAACAGCTTGCAGGAACCCTTTCTGGCGGTGAGCAGCAGATGCTTGCGATGGGGCGAGGTCTCATGTCAAAGCCTGAATTGCTTCTTTTGGATGAGCCGAGCATGGGTCTGGCTCCGATTCTGGTCGATGAGATTTTTGACATTATTCAGAAAATCAACAAAGACGGAACTACGATTCTTTTGGTTGAGCAGAACGCATTCAAGGCGATGAGCATTGCAAACCGCGTTTACATTCTTGAGACAGGAGAAGTTTCTGCCTCTGGTGACGCCAGCGTAATGATTCACGACGAGAGCGTCAAAAAGGCATATTTGGGCGGCTAAAGCGCTAGGGATTGGAGCACCGCCGCAGGCGTACCGCTTGCGGTATGGAGCGATAGCGGAAGTGCGGAAAGCCCGACGGCGAAGCCGTAGCGCCCAAATGCTAAAAATCTCTGCTTCCGAAACTTGCAATCAGCTCCTTGTGGGTTGAAAAGCCTGTCTTGTTGTAAATGCGGCTGATGCAGTTTTCGACGGTCCGCTTGTTGATTCCCAGTTCTTCTGCAATCTGAACGTTGGACTTATTCTGCAAAATCAGGCGGAGAATCTCGTTTTCGCGCTGAGTGAACTGGGATAGAGTTTTTTCAAAAGTAACAAGATTCGGGGCAATTTCCGGATCAACATAACGCTTTCCCAGAACGGCATTTTCAAGGGCGTTTTTGAGTTCCGCTTCGTCGCTCATTTTGGAAACAAAGCCGTCACAGCCCGCTTCCAAGGCTCCGCTCACAATGCTGCCGGCTGAATGCATGGAATACACCACAATCCTTACGGACGGAAAGGCGGATCGGCAATTTTTAATCAAGGAAAGACCGTTTTCTACGCTGCCTTCGATATTCAAATCAGTAATCAGGACAGAAGGAAGACCGTCTTCGCCCTGAGAGCGCATGGCATCAAAAAAATCCCTTGCATTTGAAGAGTAACCGATACATTCAAAATCAGAATGTTCCGCGAGAAAGCCCATGATTCCCTGCCTCATGAGGCTGTGGTCTTCTACAACATAGAAAGTCTTGTTCATTTTTCAAAAACTCCAATGGGAATAAAAAGCAGAATCCTTGTGCCAAGGCCTGGTTCAGAAAAAACAGAAAGCGTGCCACCCGTCTGAGCCGCACGCATTTTCATTCCTTTTAAACCGAAGTGAGAAGATTTATCTGAGGTCAAAAGATTTTCAGGGGTAAAGCCCCTGCCGTCATCTTCTATATATAAGTATACCCCCCCCCTGTTCGTTTTTATAGTCTTTTCTGGCAAAAACCGAAACCTCACACTTGCCGGCGTGTTTCTGAATGTTGGTAAGCGATTCCTGCACGATCCGGTAAATGCTCAGTTTCTGCAAATCGGAAAGAAAGTTTGAGTCCAAAAGTCGGGAAGCCTCTTCTTTAAAGAAAAAAGAAACTTCAAAGCCTGTTTTATTCTTAAAATTATAGCACAAAGAATGTAGGGCGGAAGAAAGTGACTGACCCGAAAGCTCCGGCGGAACAAGGGAATAACACATCGAGCGGATTTGTGTAATGCACTTTAAAAGAAGGTCTCTTGTCTCACAAACTGGCTTGTCACTCTCTAAAAAAGTGACGGCTGCCTTTAAATCCTGAGCCACGGTGTCGTGAAGTTCGGCGGAAATTCGTGAGCGTTCTTCTTCCTGCGCGTTAAGCACATGCGAGGCATATTCCGCAGTTTCCTTCTGGCTGTCATCTGCAAGCCGCATTTTGATTAAAACTGCAATAATTGCAACGAGAGCGAGAAAAAACACGACTGAAAGGATGATAAAAAACAGGATGAAAGTCTGGACGATTCTGTACAAAGCCTGGGCATCGTTGGCAAGGTGCGGCATATCAATAAGATTAGGCATAGTTCATTCTAACACGGAAAGCGGATTTTTTTGAAGATTAGGTACAAAAGCCAGCCTGCGAAAGTGCAGATAAGGCGATCCAGAACTGTAATCGGGATTCGTGTAATAAAACATGCGAGAAACAGCCCGAAGTTGCCGTCGAGAAAGGCCTGAACAAAAAGCGTTACAGGATTTGAATAAATCTGATTGTGAAAGATGATTCGCTGGGAAGTTTCAATTCCCGCACCAATCAGGCTTGAAGCAAATGATGAACCAAGCACAATCAAAAGCAGATAAAGGACGGTAAGAATCGTTACGCCACGGAAATTAGAATTTTTATAGATGAAACCCCATGTGCAAAAAACGATTGCAAGACCGCAGAGGGCGTACATCATATCCCATGGATAGGCAGGATTTCCCATTGCAACCATGAGCAAGACCCGGAACACATTATAAAATCCTGCAACCAAAAGAGATGGCACAAGCCCTGCATAAAAAACGACCGCCACCGTACCGATTGTATCCAAAAAAAGCGGAACATGAAGCATATCACCGAAAATATAAGCGACTGCAAGGTTTATGATTTGCGCAATCACACAGAAGAGGATTGTGTTTATGGGAGAAACGGGGATTCTATTTGCAGAATAGCACATGGAAAGATTATACATGATTTTTAACTTTTGGGAATTATGGGAATACAGTCCGCCTGATTGCTCAGACGGACTGTGAAATAGGAATTTTATTTGCCTTTAATTACCTGATTTTTAAGTACTTCTTCCCAATCGTAATATGTTATTCCGCTAGGATTTTGCAATTCAGTGTGTTTGTACTGAGCAAAATGTTTTTCTTCGGAAAGCACATAGACATTGAGTTTTTTGTTCTCGGGTTTTGCGGCAAACTTGCACCATGCTTTAAAAGCTGAGAGCGTTGTAATGTCATTGGAAAGCACAGATTCAGGGGCATCAACAGGAACTTTGTAATACACTTTCGCGATTTTCCAAACAGAAGCAAAGATGCCTTGGTTTGAAAGAGAACTGTCATTGGAAATACCTTTATACAGTTTTTCTAGGTATTCCTTGTTTGACTGGAACGAAAAGCGGGGCATAAAGAATGCGGCATCCTGATGATTTATATCTTCCTGCCAGCAGTAAATACCCAGAGTCTGAACAAGCTCGTAAGTTTCGCCCACAGGCTTTGAGATGATGTCTTTGATTGTATTTTCCATAGTTTTAACTCCTGCTGTTTTCGAATTTGATTTCGTCATGATTTTTAAATCGTCTATAAATTGCAGGTATTAGAATCTTTGCCCCGCCGCATAGGCATATAAAGCATTCCCTTGAACCATATCCATATCAAAGATAAAATACATTACTTCAGATCCATTACGCTCTTTCATCGTGATGGTATATGATTTTGTCTCGCCATAGCTATATTTCTCCCAATAGCGCAATAACGGGTTGATGTTCCTATACCGGCATTTGCTTGTCATAGTGAATTTAGCACCATCAGAGAAGTCGTTATACCCATCTGTAAATTCATATACACCTGCGTAAATTATACCGCCACTATAATACCTAAAAGTGCCATCCTTTAAGAAATACAAATAATAGCTAGAATTACCATTATCAAACTTTTGCAATATATCATCTCGTTTTATAGAATTAAAATCAGAAGGTACAGCTTCCCATTTTGCGTATAATGTAATGTCGCTTTCAATTTCTTGTCCAAATTTAAACTTTTCAGTAGCATCTGAATCACTGCACCAATAAACAAAATAGTAGCCATCTTTTTCAGTAGTCATATAATTAGAGTAATTATAAAATCTCTCGCCTTTCCTTACCTTATATTCCTCAAGAGCTGAGCCACCTTTGGTATCAAAAGTTACAGTGTAGTATTCCGGCTCCTTAGTAGTGGTATCGGTCTTTGTTGTGTCGGTCTTTGTGCTGTCAGTTGACGGAGTCTTTTTAGTTCCGCCAGTAAGGGTATATTCTTTGCTGCTGAAAATGATTTTCTTTTCAGAAATAGTTTTAGTACCGGTAAATGTACTGGCTTTACTGCCAGATGTGGCGGTCAATGTGATTGTTCCGTTTTCCCAGTCGCCGGAATCAAATGTATATGTTCCTTCTGCCTGCGATCCAGTTTCGTCACTTACAATTACTTTGAAAGTAGAATCTTCGTTAAAGGTGAGTGTTCGCTTATCATAACCACTGTCGCAGGTAAAAACAGCCAGAGCCGTTTCTGTCTGTGCAGGATTTGTGTTGTTGTTACCGTTGTTGTCATCGCCACTGTCTCCACAAGAAACAAATCCGAATCCCAGTGCCGCGACCGCCGCAAGCACAGCCAATGTTTTGAAAATCTTTTTCATAATAAAACCTCTTTTTAGTTTGTTTTAAAAGGCATACACCCTTTTCTAAGAAAAATATCAGATTTCAAAAAGGTCGTGTTAGTGTGAACGCACAGGTTTTTAGTGCGTTAACGCACGGGTGGGAGCGAGTGTGTTGGGGGGACATGTCTTTGTGAATCTTTTGTTGAAAAAACGAATATGCTGTGCTATATTGAAGTTAAGGGGGTGTCAGAATGCCTTTTGCAGTTTTGGAAAAACAGATAAATGCGTTGCCATATGAAGCACAGCAGGAAGTCGCGCATTATGTTGGCTATTTATATTCAATTTACAACGCCAAAAAAAAGCAGCAGTCTGTCTCAGAGCGCATAAATGCATTCATGAAAGCTAATCCTGACGCATTTAATGAATTTGAATCTGTGCAAAATGCAGGCCTGGAATCAATTCGGGAGCTTACAAAGAATGATTCGTGGTGAGATATGGTGGGTTGATTTCGGCATTCCGTTTGGCAGTGAACCTGGCAGAAGACGTCCGGCAATAATTGTTCAAAACGATTCTTTTAATCAGACCTCAATGCATACAACAATAGTAATTCCCCTAACAACAAATTTGCGTTTAGCTGATTTTCCAGGAAATATGTTGCTTACTGCTGATGAAACAGTTCTTACAAAAGATTCAGTTGCCGTTACGCCTCAGATTACCGTAATTGACAGGGCACGACTGATTGAAAAAGTCTCAAACCTTTCTTCGGATATAATGCAGAAATGCGGCGAAAATATTTGTCTGCTTTTGGATATATAGTCTAACATATGGTAGATTCTACTAAAAGAGAAAATGCAGAATTTTTGTCTTCCGCATAAAACGAAAATTACCTGATATTGTCTTGTGTATAGAACAAAAATGGCTTATAATTGTCTTGTCGGTAAGACAAGGGGCCTTCTATGAACAGAGATTTTCTAAAAGAAATACTCATCGACCAGAAAGAAATGTATCTCTCCAATTCTGGAATTCTGCGTGCCTATGAGCTGGAAGAAAATGTCAATTATTGCTTTGTCGGAATAAGACGAACAGGGAAGTCATACATGCTCTATCAGCAGATAAAAAAACTTCAGGAATCCGGCGTGTCTCTTAACGAAATCCTTTATGTAAATTTTGAGGACGAGCGGCTTTTGGAAACGAAAACTGCGGATTTGAATACAATGCTCGAAATTGGTCTTGAAATGGCTGGCAAAGATAAAAAGCCTTATATCTTTTTGGACGAGATTCACAATGTCGCAGGCTGGGAAAAGTTCGTGCGGCGGCTTGCGGATATGAAATACCGGGTCAACATCACGGGAAGCAACAGTAAAATGCTGAGCCGTGAAATTGCATCAACTCTTGGCGGAAGGTTTATGGTCGTTCAGATTTTTCCGTATTCGTTTACAGAGTATCTCCGTGCACTGGGAAAAGAAAATGATTACACAACAGCAATGAGCACTTCTGATAAGGCTGATGTTTTCAAGATTTATGAGCAGTATGTGAAATACGGAGCTTTCCCGGAGCTTACAGAAATCCGAAACAAACGCGAATATTTGGGCAGCATTTATCAGACAATTTATGTCGGCGACATTCTAACAAGAAACAGCATTTCCAATGATTTTGCACTTCGTTTGATTCTGAAAAAAGTCGCGGAATCTGTTATGAACGCTCTTTCTTTCTCACGGCTTACGAATATCCTGAAAAGTGCAGGCTCGGCAATCGGAAAACAGACCGTAATCAATTACATCGGCTATGTTACCGACGCTTACCTGTTGTTTGCGATTCAAAATTATGCGGCAAAACTTGTGGAAAAAGAAACTGCTCCAAAATACTATTTTATGGACACAGGACTGCTCGGGCTTCTTACGATAAATTCAGAGACAGCACAGCTCGAAAATCTTGTTGCCGTTGAATTGATTCGAAGATACGGAACGGAAAATGTCTATTATTTTGAAAGCAATGTTGAGATAGACTTTTATGTGCCTGAGCAAAATCTTGCGATTCAGGTTTGTTACAACGCACTGGATAATCTTGATACAAAAGAACGTGAACTTAATGCGTTTGCAAAATTACGGAAGTTCATTCCAGAAGCACAGTGCCTGATTTTAAGCAACAGTGAAGAAGCAGAACTTGACTACAACGGCATAAGCGTAAAAATCCTTCCGATGTGGAAATGGTTGTTGGCATGAAAAATTCCTATTGAATTCCCAAAATGTGTGCTATCATATATAGGAAAGAAATAGGAGGCACTTATGATTGTACGCGATTTTATGACCAAAAACCCGATTTATACCAACCCCAAAGAACTGATTTCCAATGTCAAAAGCACCATGGACAGGGAGCAGATTACAAAAGTTCCTGTCCTCGATGATTCTGGCAAACTTATAGGCGTTATTACGAAGACTGATTTAAAGAAAACCATGCCTTCAAACGCCACAACCCTCGATATTTACGAATTGAGCTATCTTCTTTCAAAAATCACCGTCGAAAAAGTGATGAAAACGCACCCGATTACGATTCAAAAGGATGCAACGATTGAAGAAGCCGCAAAAATCATGTCGGAGAAGGGAATTTCCAGCCTGATTGTCATGGACGGCGAAGTTCTTTCGGGAATCCTTACAAAAACCGACCTTTTCAGAGCTGTTGTTGACATGTTCGGATTCAGATACGAAGGTGTTCGTGCAGAAGTCGAAGTAAGCGATAATCCAGGCGAACTTGCAAAAATCAGTAAGGCAATCGCTGACAAGAACGGCAAGATTGTCTCTGTAATCACAGCTGATGGAAGCGACGTAAGCAAAAGAATTATCACACTAAAGATTATTGGAATATCAAAAGAAACTGTCGGGGAAATCCTAAAAACTCTTGGCGCAGACATTAAGGATTTGAGATAGGTTGTTGAATCAAGATCAATAATGACAATGCCATTTCATTCCCCAGACAAATCCAGTAAATTACCGCACGGGATTGTAGTGGCGAAGCCAGTGACCGCAGTAAAGGAAGACCTGGAAGGTTACTGGCTACAATAAATTGCCGCACGGAGGCGGCGGACCGCAAATGAATTCCGCGAGTTTTTGTTTTCAAAAACTCGTCAGGACATGGATGTCCCTTCTTCTTTTTTCTGGCTCAGAGAGTTGAGGTACTCGCGGCTCAGATTTTCGTGGTCTTTAAGCATGGCATACGGAACACCATAAGCCTTTTCTACATCGTCGCGGGTGAGGACTTCTTCTGGAGTGCCGAGTGCCATGTCGCGGTTAGGGTAGAAGAGCAGAACAGTGTCGGCATACTTTTTGGTTAAATCAAGCTCATGCATAGAGATATAAATCGTGGTGCCTGTCTTGTGGACGTATTCCTTGAGGTAGGCGAGGGCAGCTTCTTTTTGATGGGGCTCCATTGCAAAAAGCGGCTCGTCCATGAAAAGCGACGCGCTGCCGTAGAGGATGCCGAAAGCAAGCAGGACCCGCTGAATTTCGCCTTTGCTCAAATGGGTGAGCGCGTGGTCAAGAACATCTTTAAGCTCAAAAACATCGATTACCTCGCCAAGCAAATCTCCGCCCTCAGTTGATTCGTTGATTGCCTTTGCCTTGCCTTTGAGCGCGCCGTTCTGATAAACATACGAAAGAAGCTCGCTAACTTTGTCTTCGGTTTCAAATTCCATGTTCTGATAAATCACGGAAGCAAGGAGATTTTTTTGCTCGTCGTCGAGTTTTGCAGGATTCTGCCCAAGAAGAGAAATAGTGCCGCTCTGAGGTGTGAGCCGCCCGCTTGCCAAAAGCATGAGAGTAGTTTTACCGCATCCGTTCTGCCCGACAAAGCTGACGAATCCTTTTGGAAGTTTGGCTGAAAAATGCTCAAAAATCGGCTTAGGCTCAATTTGTTTGCCATTCTCGTCCAAATCACCCTCAACAGCTGGATAAGTGAAAGTTATATCGTTAATTTCAAGAAAATCTGTGTTATTCATATAGTAAAGATAATGAAAAATCAGGAAAAAGTCGAGTTTTACTTGAGATGTATCGACTGTTTTCTTTTTTCAAATTTTGTGATATAATAATTGTATATGAGTGAAGAAAACATTGAATTCGCTGTAGATCAGCGGGTTGTTTACCCAAGTCAGGGTGTCGGTCAAGTCAAAGAAATTTTTGAAAAGAAAGTCGGTGAAAATATCGTAAAGTATTACAAAATTTACCTTGAAGTTTCCGACATGATTGTCATGATTCCAGTTGCCAACGCTTCAATGATTGGAATCCGTCCTATTGTAAGTGCAGAAGACGCTCAAAAAGCACTTGAAATTCTTGGTGAAGCAATTGAAACAGTCACCTCGGACTGGAAGCTCCGCTATCAGATGAACCTCGATCTGCTCAAAAAAGGCAGTATTTTTGATATCGTAAGCATTGTCCGCTGTCTTTACCACCGTTCAAAGGTTAAAGAACTTCCTATTTTGGAACGCAAGCTTTACGACAATGCCAAAAAGCTTCTTGAAGACGAGATCGCCTTTGCTCTTGGCAAGCCTTCCAAAGAAATCGAAGCTATGCTCCACGCAAAACTGGAGCCGCTTGGAGCTCTTGTAGCCAAAAAATCACCTATTATCGACGATGACGAAGATGATGACGATGAATTTTCTGATGAAATCAACGAATCAGAATCAGACAATGAAGATTCTGACGACGATGAAGATTCAGACGAAGCAGAATCTTCTGATGAAATGGACGATGATGACGGAGAAGACGAGGAATAATGGAAAATAACAACGAACTTGCGCTGATTCTTGTGGCAGCCGGCTCATCCGCACGAATCGGATTTGACAAAAACGGAACAAAAATCAAAAAAGAATATCTGGCCATGAAGGGGGGCACAGTCCTTTCTTGTGCGGCAAAAGCTTTTTTGAGCACGCTCAATTTCAGCACAGTCGTTGTAACATATCCACGTGCCGAAAATGCCGAAGATTTAAAAACAAACGAACAGAAGTCAAAAGCAGCCCTCTTTGCAGACGATTTCGTCAAAAATTACAAGGCTCAATTTATTTTTGTTCCCGGTGGCAAAACAAGGCAGGAATCTGTTCATGATGCTCTAGAAGCAATTGCCCAAAATTCTTCTGCCTGCTCTCTGGTTTTCATTCATGACGGAGCAAGGCCTTTTGTCAAATCAGAAACTGTCCAGCTAACATATCGGGCCGCTACAGAATTTGGCGCTGCAGTACCAGGATTGCAGCCCACCGAAACTCAAAAGAAAATCGACGAAAACGGCTTTATTGTAAAGCATCTGCTTCGATCAAGCCTTACGGCGGTTCAAACACCACAAGTTTTCCGCTTTGAGCCAATTCTTGAAGCCCACAGAATTGCCGCAGAAAGCACAAAAACTTTTACCGATGACACCGAAATCTGGGATGAGTACGCAGCCAAACGCAAAGACAAAAATGGCGGGCAGAATTCACGGGTAAAAGTCGTACTTGGCGACCCCGAAAACAAAAAAATCACCTATCCCGAAGACATCAAATCACTGGGAGTATAAAATGATTCGCGTCGGACTTGGCTACGACAAACATGTCCTAACCGAAGGACGAAAGATGATTTTGGGCGGAATTATACTTCCCTTTGAAAAAGGCGAAGCCGGTCATTCAGACGGTGATGTTCTTCTGCACGCAATCACTGATTCCCTGCTGGGTGCAAGCGGTTTGGGCGACATTGGCTCTTATTTTCCGCCAAGCGATCCCCAATGGAAAGACGCTGACTCTTCCCAGCTTTTAAAACACTGCTGGAACGACGTTAAAAAAGCAGGCTGGGAACTTGTTAACTTAGACTGCGTAATTGCCCTGGAAAAACCAAAATTTCTTCCTTATCGGGAGCAGGTTCGCGAATCAATTGCAAAAATTCTTGAAGTCTCAAAAGACCAAATCTTCGTAAAGGCAAAGACTGGTGAAAAATTGGGCGACATTGGCGAAGGAAGAGCCGTTGAAGTCTGGTCGGTCTGCCTTCTTGAAAAAACTAAAAGCTGAAAATTCAGCCCCTAGTTTTTATAGTCCCATTTCAATTACCATTTCTACTTCACCTACGCTGCGCTTGAGTCGTTTTGCAATTTCGTCAACAGTCCAGCCGCGGCGTTTAAGGGAAATAATCATTTCCTTGTCTTTTGGTGAAAGTCTTGTATTTCCAACTTCTGTCATACCGGCATTTTCCAATGAAGCATCAACTTCATTGCGGGTAATTTTTTCAAGCATGTCAAATTTTTCGTTGATTTCCTGAGAAAGATTGTTCAGGCGGATTTCCGTGTTGACAATTCCCTCTTTTGCCTTTTGAACCTGCTCCGTGCGTTTTTCGGTTTCTTCAAGCAGCTTCTGTAAAGATGTTATCTGCTCTACAGCATCGTTGATTTTACCGGAACTTTCGGTGATTTCATCGATTCGAGACTGAATATTTGCAATTGTTGACGGCAGATTTTCAGCCTGATTCTGAATCTTGTCGAGTCGGCCTTCAACATCCTTGAGATTATCAAAAGTCTTGTCGACTTCGCCGGAAATCTGTTCCAGAACAGCCTGTTTTTTATCAAGTGAGTCACATCGGCCAGAAATTTTGTCCAGTGATTCATGGAAACTGCGAACCGTCAGCTGCAAAGACTGCAAGTCAGAGTTTGTTGTCTGCAGCTCGCTGATTTTCTGGTCCATATTATCGCTAAGTGAAACGAGCCGGTTGAAATCGCGTTCGATCGAATCAATCTGGCCTTTTTCTGCCGTAAAGCGGGCAAGTTTTTGATCGATATCGCCGTTGATTTTCTGAATGTTTGAAAACTGATTTTCAAGGTCAGTAACGACAGAACGGTAAGTTTCAATGCGCCCGAGTTCATTTTTAATTCCTTCGATCTGCTTTTCAAGACTCGCCTGAAGTTCGTCGGCCTTCTGGTAAATCTGCATTCGGGCCTCAAAGGTTTTTACCTGACTGTCAATCTCGCTAAAGCGGCTCTGCAGGGCATCGACATTGTTGTTCATTTGCATGATTGTTTCACCCTGTTTTTCTGCCAGCTGATCCTTCATCTGAGAAATTTGTGTCTGAATTTCACGGACTGCATTGGCAGAATCATTATTCTGAGAGTTAATCCTCTCCTGCGTTTCAGCAAGAATCTTCTGATAGTTCTTCTGCTGCTCAGCCATGAGTTTTTCGGATTCATCCTTGAAGTTGGCAATGGAATTCTGAATCATATCTTTGAGCTGGCTGATGTTGCCGGAAATTTCTTCCTGATCAGAATTTGCTGAGCGCTTGAATTCTTCAAAATCAGAATTAAATTTCGATTTAAGTTCATTAAGGGCCTGCTCTGCTGCCTTGTTGATATTCTCAAATTTTGAGCCATACAGGGCCTTTGACTGCTCAAACTGCGTGTTAAGCTGTGCGCTCCATGCCCTGAAGTCTCCAACCATTGCATCAATATTTGCCTTGTTGGCTTCACTTCGGGTAAGCAAATCAAGTTCCAGATCCTTAATTTTAGATTCGTTTGTATCGGTGAACTTGGTAAGCAGTTCGTTAAGACGTTCCCCATAGGTCGTAAGAGTCTTTTTGATGAATGAATCTGAGCTTGTAGTAGCAGATTCCAGGTCAGTCCTGTTCTTTTCACGGAAATCGTGCATTTTCTGCTCGACTTCGATAATCTGAGACTGAAGGTCATCGTTTGTCTTTTTTATCATTGATTCGTAGCGTTCAAGAGTTTCCCTTGTCTTTTCCTGCAGACTTGAAGTGTGGGCACGCAAATCTTCGACATATTTTGCTTCGATTTGACGGCGGTTTTCTTCTTCATCGGCCTGAAGAATTGACATTTTGGAATTGAAAGTTTCGCGCCAGGAATCAATGTTTGCGTCAATTTCTTCACTTCGACGGCGCAGATCATCTCCGTATTTTTTTTCAAAAGCGGAAAGAGCCTGACTTACGTTTGTGCTGGCTGATTCTTCAAGAACCTTGAGGGAACTTTCAAGCTCGTTCAGGCGGCCTTCTGCAATTTCAGAATCTTTTTGAATTGCATCCTGAAACTGGCCATGTCGGACAGCCTGCTCTTCTGTAAATTTGTTGAATTCATCAAGAACCCGTTTTTGAGTATTTGCAAGTTCCTGCTTAAGTTCCTGTTCAAGGGCATCAAAATCAGAACCGGTCTGTGCAAGCTTGTCGAAACGGAACTGCATTTCCTTTTGGTAAGCTTCAAGCTGCCGGTCAACAGCCTTAAAGAGCTCAGATTTTTTGGTATCGTAAGATGCCGCAATGTTCATGGTCATGTCTTTGAGCATTTCATTGATTGACTTAATCTGCTGATCAGACTGCAGCTTGAATGAATTGAGCTGTTCTGTTGCCGCCGTAATTGTTTTGGTGATTGTCTCGGCAGCTTCAGAAGCACCTTCCGTTGATTCTTCAAGGTTACGCTTAACTTCACTCAAAGTTGTCTCAACCTTTTCGTTGGCACCAGTTACGCGGGAATCAACGCTGTTTTCAAGGGCAGAAATTCGGCTTTCAACCTCGTTTTCAAGATTTTCAACTTTACCTATAACTTCACTTTGCAGACTTGTGACTTTATCTACAACATTTTCCTGAAGGAAAGTGACTTTCTCGGATACGTTTTCCTGAAGATTTGTTACTTTTGCGTCAACCTGTGTCTCCAAATCAGTGACAATCTGCTGGACGCCTTCCTGCATTGAACCGACTTCCTTGTCGACACGATTCTGAAGGTTGGTAACCTGTTCAACGACATTCTGCTGAATCTCTGAAACCTTTCCGTTTACGGCATCAAGTAGCTGCTGCATTTTTTCGCCTACACCTTGGTCAAGTTTTGAGACATTTGAATTTACTTCTTCATCAAGGGCAGCAACTTTGCGGGCAACACCGTCAACAATTACAGTGACTTTTGACTCAACGATATTCTGTAGGCCGCCTACTTTCTGCTGAACGATTCCCTGCAATTCATCGACCTTTGTCTTTACGTCACTTTCAAGACCACCGACGCGACCTTCTACAAAATCCTGCAGTGTTACGACACGATTATTAACCTGACCTTCAAGGCTGGAAACCGAATTTTCAACACGCTGCTGCAAATCTGAGATTTTTGCAAGCACATCGTCTTCAAGGCCTGTAGTCTGACCGCTTACAAGATTCTGAAGTATCTCAAGTTTTTTAGCCACAGAACCGTCAAGGCCTGAAACCTGGGAATCAACCTTTGACTGCAAGTCATCAACCTTCTGATTTACTGAAAGTTCCAGGCTGGATACAGTAGAATTTACCGAAGACTGCAAGTCGCCGACCTTTGAATCAACGCTGGACTGCAGGCCGTCAACTTTTTGAGCCACTTCTGACTCAAGGTTTGTAACACGAGAATCTACCATTGACTGCAGGCCGTCAACTTTCTGCCCGACCTCACTTTCAAGATTTGTGACTTTAGAATCAACCATGGACTGCAAACCGTCGACCTTTTGACCGACTTCTGTTTCAAGAGTTGAAACTTTTGAACCGACCATGGACTGCAATTCGTCTACTTTTTGAGCAACTGCAGACTGAAGGTCATTAACCTGCTGATTTACGCCACCTTCCAGTTCCTGAACTGTTGAGCCGACCATATTCTGAAGGCCTGTAACCTTGGAATCGACCATATTGTGCAGATCATCAACTTTTTTGGAAACGGATTCATCAATTCCGCTGACCTTGTATTCAACAACATCATCAAGATCCGCAACCTTATCACTGACCTTCTGTTCAAGCTCGTTTATCTTTGAATCAACCGCATTTTCGAGAGTATAAACTTTTTCGTTTACTTTATTCTCCATGTCGCCGACCTTTGATTCAACAAGCCCCTGAAGAGAATCTACCTTTTCGTTTATTCCATTTACGATTTCGTTTACTTTACCGTCAACATCGTAATCCAGGCCGTTAACCCGCTGCTCTACATCCTGAACAAGAGAATTTACCTTGCCGTCAACAGTACCGTTAAGTTCTGAGATTTTTCCATGTACCGACTGCTCGATATTTTCGATTTTTTGGTCAACGTCACCCTGAAGTCCGTCAATTTTAGAAACGACTTCCTGCTGAAGATCATGAACTTTGGTTTCGACCCCCTGAGCAAGACCTTCAAATTTTGAGACTACACCAGACTGAAGTTCCTCAAATTTAGTTTCAATTCCACCGGAAAGTCCTTCCAGCCTGGATTCAACGCTGCCTGCCATGCCGGAAATTTTGTCTTCAACTTCCTGCTGGCGGGCAAAAATATCATTCGTAAAGTTGGTTACACGAACATCAACATCACCCTGAAGGCTTGAAATTCTTCCATTAACGGAACGCTGAATTTCATTTACGCTGTTTTCAGCAAAATCATGAAGGTCCGTAACCTTGCTGTCCACTTCATTCTGAAGGTTAGTGATTTTTGAAAGCATGTCACGCTGCAAATCATTGACTTTTTCGTCAACCCCTTCTGTAAGCCCTGTAAATTTAGTGACTACATCGTTCTGAAGCTCATTGAATTTGCTTTCGATTCCATTTGAAAGATTTGCAAATCGTCCTTCAACATTGTCCACAAGACCTGAAACTTTTGACTCAACTTCATTCTGCTTTTCATAGATACCGGTGGTAAAATTGTTTACACGGTCAATAACTTCACCCTGCATTCCGTTGATTTTTTCTTCAACCCGGCTTTTGAATTCGTTGAGATGATTGTCGGAAATTTCCTGCCACTTTGTGTAGGCAGCAGTTTCTTTTTCGTCTGCGTTGGCGATTGCTTTTTGATAAAGCTTAGCATAACGTTCCTGGAGAGTCTGAATCTGTTTTCCAAGATTTTCCCGAAGGGATTCCAGAGTTTTTCCGTTGCCGCTTGTTTCCGCTGCCAGTTCTTTGGCCGTTGCTTTGGCTGCACTCAAGGCGTCTGACAAAAGCTGACGAATTTCAGCGTTTCCGGCAACAAACTGCTGATTGAGGGCCTTTGCCTTTTCTTTAACGGAAGCATCAATCTGAGCTATATCATTTTCTACATTGGCAGAAATTGCAGAGACTTTATTTTTTGTTTCCTGCTCAAACCCTGAGATTTCACCATTGATGTTTGCCGTAAGCTCAGAGAATTTTTGATTTGATTCCTGGGCAAGTTTGCTGACATCGCTGTCAATATTTGTGGCAATCGTTGAAATTTTCTGCTTGAATTCCTGCTCAAATTCCGCAATCTTTGACTCGCCGGTTTTTTGTGAGGCAAGAACCTGTGAGTCAATCTGACCTGAAAGCTGGTTTGTCTGCTCTGAAAGTGTTTTGAGGATTGAATTTTTGCGCTGCTCGGAAGCTTCAGAAAGCTGGTTAAAAGCAAGATCCTCAAGAGACTGTGCCCGACTGGCTGCCTGCTGATATGCTTCACGAATGGAATTTTCAAGGTTTTGCAGAAGTTCATGGGTTTTTGCTTCAGCCGCACTGGCTGCATTTTCCAGGGATTTTGCCTGTTCCTTGTACTGGTTTAGAAGTTCCGTTCCAATAAGCTTGAGGCTTTCATTATTGCGCTTTTCAAAGGCTGTGTTGATTTCGGGGATTTTGTTTTCGATTCGATCTACAGCTTTTTCTTGAGTGGAGAGACGGGAATTAAGTTTTTCAATTATTGCAGATTCTTTTTTGAGGCGAAGGAGATTTTCCTCAACATTTTCGGTCATTTCCATGAGTTCGGAAAGAACCTTGCCGTAAGCGTCGATTTTTTGGCCGATATTGTCAACAGCTTCAAACTGTCTGTCAAATTCGGTACTGGCTTTGTCGAAATCTTCGATCTGGCCGTCAAGACGTTTTACAGCCGCAACAGCCTGAGCCTGCTGAGTCTCGAGGTTTGCAGAAAGCGCGTTAAGACGCTGACCGCGTTCCTCGAACATCCGCTCGATTTCCTTTTTTTTATTTTCGACGAAGACGCGAATGTTATCGTTTGTTGGATTTCCGCCACCCATCTTTCGCATTACGAAAGACACTGCCGCCGACGCGACAATAGACAATAATACTGCAAGAGCTAACACTTTTTTATCCCCACCCCAACTTTTTAAAGTTAGTCTACTTATTATAACACACTATTTAAAAATTGACGATAGTTCGAGAATGAAATATCAGCTTCTTTGATTTTTTTGCTGAAAATTCTTTTGAGTGGAGAAGCAATTATTGCGCTTTTCATGCCGGCATTACTTGCCCCCCGAACGTCAAAATGAACGCTGTTGCCAACATATAAAATCTGTTCCGGCTCAAGTTCAAGAGCCATTGCCATGATGCCGAAAGGATATTTTGAAGGCTTTAAGGCTCCGATTGCTTCGGAACCAAGAATCAAATCGCAATATGGAACAAGCCCCCAGATTTCTCCTTTTTGATCCGGAGGGAAATCGGAAAGCAAGGCGATTTTAATTCCTTGTTCCCGAAGAGTTTTGAAAGTTTCTTCAACGTGCTTGAAAGGTTTAATTTTTTCGAAATATGGCTTAAGCCCGTCGTAGGCAATAAGCTTGATCATGGCTCTCGCCCTAAGTGAAGAGCAACCTAACTCTTCAGCCATGAGCCGCCCCTGATACTCATAAAAATCTGGCAGGGGAGCCGTTCTGTGCATGATCCGGCGGACACGATTATAATGCAGGTAAAAGCGGAAATGACGGATAATATATGGAAGAAGCCGAATATATAGAGAAAAAGATGGATAAAGGGTGCCGTCAATATCAAAGGCTACGGCTTTTACGTCTCCGAACATGGATAACATTATACACGATTATCGATAATTAATCAAAAAAAAAGCTGCCCCGAAAGGCAGCCTTTTATAAGTATTTACCAGCTAAAACCGGAAACTAGACTTATTTCTTCAAGTTTGGATAGCGTTCTGTGATTGACATGTAGAAGTTATCCCAAGCTTTCTGCTCGTCAACTTTACCGTTGAAGTAGTCAGCCATTGCAGACTGCAATACTTCAGCCATACCCTGATCGTACATAGACATGTTGTTCTTGTTGATTGATTTAGCAGAAGCAAGGAAGAACTTCATGTGGTTCTGTCCGCCCAAGAATGGGTTCTGGTAAGAGCTGTTAGCAACTTTTGCCATAGCATCTTCGTTGTTTGTGAAATCACCAGCTTCCTTAGCGATTTTTTCTGCAACTGCACCGTCACAAGTCAATGTCTTCATGATGTCGCGGATCAAGTCGATGTTGTCTGAACCAGCTGCACCACAAATCCATGTGCCACCCCAAGAGAAGCCCTGTGGACCTTTACAGAATGCCCAGTCGCCATAAGAACCGTTTCCGAGAGCTTTTTCTCCGTTTGGATTCTCGAGTGTTGCAGGAGCGAGACAGAAGTCGATGAACCAAGCTGGTCCGAAGTATCCGAATACTTTACCTGTTTTTCCAGCACCTGCGAAGCTTTCTGCAGACCAGAGGTTAGCTTTGTTGTTGTAGCCTTTCTCTGTGTATTCTTTTGTCATTTTTACCCAGCGTTTGATCTGTGGATCGATAACGATCTTGCCTTTTTTGTCTACCCAAGCTGTTTTCATGTTGTCTGAGAATACGCGGAATGCGTCATCATAACCAGAAAGCATGAAGTATCCCTTTGCTTTTGCATCTGCAGCAACTTTGTCGAATTTGTCCCAGTTGTCGAGAGCCTTTCCTACTTCATCTGGATCATCTGTACCGATAACGTCTTTAGCAATTGAACGGCGATAGATGAATCCGCCCGGACAAGCCTGCCAAGAAACACCCTTGAGTTTACCTTTTGAATCAGTCATGATGTCTTTTGTATATTTGTACTGTTTAGCAAGGTCATCATTTTTGAGACCGATGTCTTTAATAACGTCCAATGTATATGCTGTGTCAACATATTTAAGAGCGTAGTCAGCTTCTACGAGGAAGATATCAACTTTGTCGTCTGCCTTAGCCTTTTTCTGAGCCAAGAGAGCCTCGTCAAGTTTGTCCTGATAAGCGCCACCCTGGTTTGGTGTGATAACCCAGTTTACTTTTACATCTGATGGGAGCTTTGAAGCATAGTAGCTGTTAAAGCGGCTCTGGAATTCTTCGTTCCAACAATAGATGTTGAGAACTTTACCCTGTTTTTTTGCAGCAAACAATGAAGCTGCACATGTGATAGCCAAAGCGGCTGCCAACAATTTTTTCATGTATGTTCCTCCTTTTTTGAACAACACAGTCTACAACGTTGTAGACTGTAATTTAAGTATATCTCATGTTTTTTCTTTGTCAAGTTTTTTTTTCGATTTTTTTACAAGGCAGGATGAGGCTACTCTTTTTTAATCGTATACTCAAATTTAGCCAGACCGTCATTAGGGGCGGAGGCAAAGCGCCATTTTGAAATCTGCTCTTTTATTTCCATTGATACGAGCGAAGGAAGGATATCCGGTGAGATTTTTACTGATGAGACAGGCACGTTGCCGCTTGCAGAGACTGTGAATGAGACTGTAAGACGTTTTGTGCTGTCAATCATGGCAGCGGCTTCTTTTGAAAGGATAATTTTTGGCTCGGCCGGTTCCAGAAGAATTCTCGGCGTACCGTCGGACATTTGCAGGGAAACCTTGCCGTCAGAAGAAGAGCCTGTATTTGCCGTAACAGAAGATGAAACTCCGCCCGATGTTGAAGAAAATTTGTGCGCGGAGACAGCACCAGCCAGAGCCCTTGTCGTTGATGAGCTTGCGTTTTGACTGGATGCAGATTTCGAGTTGCTTGAAGCAGAACTTGCCGCCGTAGAATTTTGAGAAGAAGACGATGCTGCGCTCCCAGAGAAGGCACTTTTATTTGAGGAATTTGAAGCCGTATTTTTTGCAACCGCTGTTGAATTTGAAGAAGATGTATTTCCTTCCATATCATCAAATTGCGACCAGTCGAATTCTTTTTTAGCGGACTTTTTGGGAGCCTGCTGCTCAGCAATCAGCTCTTCCATGCTTTTTTGGAGAGTTTGCTCCGCCATTTTTGGCTTTTCGACAATTTTTGATGGAGCCTGCTTTGTTTGTTTTGGAGCGGTTTTTGCAGGCTCAGACTTCTTAGGTTCGGATTTTTTGGGAGCCGGTTTTGATTCGGTCTTTTTTACATCCTGTTTAGATGGAGCAGGTGTTTCTGAGGATTTTAAGGAGCTCTGCTCCTTAGGAGAGAGGGGAGCCGATTCTTTAGATGAGGCGTGGGGAGAGTCTTCTCCCTTTGGCGTTTCCTTGGCTTCTGATTTTTGGGTTTTAGCTGAATTCTGCTCTACCTTTTTAACTTGCTTTTCGGATTTTGTGGGAGCATCCAGGCGGATTTTAATCGTTTTGAAGGGTTTTGGCGCAAAAAGAACTGCCCCAAGATAAAAAAAGAGAAAAATTAAAATCCATACAAGAATCGTTCCGACAGCACCCGCTACTGCCGGCTTTTGCTCGACCGGCCTCATTTATCTGTTGTCCTGAGATTTACGCTTACAAAGCCCTCGGTGCGCAGCACATCAAAGACTTTGACAATTGAGCCGTTGGTTACGTTTTCATCGGCTTCGAGAGTGACAGGATATTCTTCTTTTTTGCGGCCTTCTGTGTCGAATGAAGCCAGACGTTTGCCAAGTGTGCTGACAGAAACCTGCTCGTCATTGAACCACATTTTGCCGTTCGACTGCATTGTAATTGTGATTCCGGCTATGTCCGCTCCCTGCGCCGTTTCGCTTTCGGGCAAGTTCACGTTGATTGCAGGAAGAATCGCGAATGTGGTCGAAACCAGAAAGAAGAGAATCAGCTGAAATACAACATCAATCATCGGCGTGAGGTCAACGGCCGTACCACGCCTTTTACGGTTTGAAACTTTCATGTTTAGTCCTTTATTGGGGGCGTTGTGGGGGCTTCCCCCGCAGAGGGGGTAGCGGAAAAGCTACGCTTTGGAGCGAGGGGGAGACTTCCCCCTTCCCTTACATTACCCTGCCAGTGAGCCTCAAAATCAATTTTGTTACAGTTCCTTCCATTTCGGAAACACATTTGTCGGCCTTGCGGGAAAGTGCGTTGCTGAAAATGAGTGACGGAATTGCCACAAAAAGACCTGCCGCTGTTGTCATCAATGCTTCGGAAATTGAACTTGCGAGAACGGCCGGATTCCCCATTGTGCCGCCTGAACCAAGGACGCCGAACGCCTTGATATTGCCTGTTACAGTGCCAAAAAGACCGAGAAGCGTTGAGATATTTGCGATTGTGCTGAGAAGTGTGAGCCAGTGGTCGAACTGAGGAGCAACTGCGTCAATTTCGCATTGGACGATTTCGCGCATGTCGTCTTCGGTGAGCTTTCGGCAGCCCAGAGCCTTGCGGACTACCTGTGAAAGGGGTGTGCCCGCCTGAGTGCAAAATGCTTCGGCAGAAGAAAAATCATTGCTTTCAAGAACTTCCTCAAGATTTTTTCGAAGCTCCCGGTCACGCTTTTTAATAGAAGCAAAATAAACAAGTCGCTCGATAATAATGTAAGTGGCCAGAAGACCACAGATAAGAATCGGAATCATGAGGATTCCGCCGGATTTTAACAAATTGAACATATTTCCCCTCTTTAGAATTGGAATTTTACCAGCAGGACTGCGTTCCCGGACGTTGTTATGAACTGAGAATGTGCCCAGTCGCGGCTTTTTCCACTGGCTAATTTTATTACATCATTGACTTCAAAGGCAAGACTCAAAGCCGGAGCAAGACGAACTCCAGTCCATGCTGAAAGGTCAGGGCAAGAGTCAGCATCTTCGCCGAAAGCGACAGCCATTGAAGCACCCGCATTCCATTTTGCATTCAGACTCTGATATTCTGCTGAGAAAGTGAGATTCTGCTTGTCTTCGAGGCTCGGAAGATCTTTCCAGAATGATTTCCACTGGACGCCGAGTTTGAAGGATGAAATATCTGCAAAGAAACCAAGGTTTGTGTTGATTTCGGTGCGTTCCTCCGGGGCGATTTCGTAAAGCCCGATTTGTGAGGAAGTTCCGTCTTCGTTTGCGATTGAAAGAAGCGGCTCCTTGTATTTGACCTGCCAGAATCCGTTTTTGAAAGCTGTTTTTTTGAATTCAAAACCTGTTTTTGCTTCAAATGCTGTGAGAATCGGCACGCTCAGGTCGATTTTAGTGAAAAAATCAGTTGTTTCGACAGGAATTGCAGGAGAAGCGGCGAATTTGTATTTGTTTTCGAGATCGCGTATTTTTTCCTGATATGAATCGATTCCACCACGCGCTGAAATTGTGATAAATCTGTCATCTGTGAAAGACTCTGTTTTGAAGTCAACTCTGGCTGTACAAGCCGGAAGAACAGACTTTGAGCCGATAGCTGTTCCGAAAATCACAGAACCGTCCGCACCAAGCGAGATAAAGTCGTTTTCCCAGGAAAGGTCGAGTTTGAACTGACCGCGGTGGCTTCTTTCTGCGCTGGAAGACTCTTCGATTTTGACCAGATTTTCTTTGCGGGCAAGATTTCCCTGGAAGCCGTAAAAGCCTGTGAGCATAGCTTTGAATCCGTCGCCGTCCGTCCAGCCGAAGCCGAGATATGGATTCAAATCAACGATTTTTGTGCTGTCCAGAAAATTTTTGTAAGTCGGGCTGTCCTGCATGACTTCGCCGTAACGGTTGAACCAGGCTCCGTTTGCCCCGTAAGAAATAAGGAATCCGCCCGAAGTTTCCCAGTCAGAACCCGCATCAGCAAAAATCGTGTGCTTAACCATATCAGAGAACGAATCTGATTTGAGCTGAAGCCCGTCGTCGCTCATTTTGTATTCACCTTCAGCATGATGGGTTCCGTGCTCACCGAAAAGCGATTTTTTGCCTTTTACGGAAGTTTCTCGGGCAAAATAGCCTTCATCAGCCTTTTTTCGGGCAAAACCTTCGCTTCCTTCGTGATTAAAATCAATTTCAAAAGGAGAATTGCCCGAAGCACGGTAAATTGAAAAGTCGCCCTTGAAATAGAAAGGATAGCCCGCGCCAAGTTCGCCCTGTGCGTAAATGTCTTTTGATTGAACTTCCTGTCTGTTGTGATTTTCCGGCAGATTTTTTGGAGTCTTAACTCCTTCCATCTCAGGTAGCTGAACTTCCGGCGCAGAATTTTCTGGCAAAATCTTTGTGTAATCTGGAACAGAATCTTTGCCAGCCGTGAAAGTTTTGCCGTTTACGACGGTTGTTACATCAGGAAGTTCGATTTCTTCCTCGACGATTTCATTTGAAGCCGTGTTTTTTGACTGTGCAAAAACAGTGAAGGCCGTTGCAAGCAAAATTGTATTCAGTAAAAGTTTTTTCATTGTTAAAGTCCTCCCGCAATTTTTTCAGCATCAAGCGTGTATTTGTTTTGTGGGTAAAGTTTTTTCATTTCTTTGAAAGTTGCCTTTTCGTCCGCATAAAGGGCAGCCGCGTCAAAAGATTCGACCGCACCGTAAAAACTTCTCGCCGCACCCTCGTCGTTTCCGCCCTAGCGGGAATATTTTGCCGCTTCAAGATACATTTCGGCGGATTTTTTGTTCTCGCCTTTGAGCCTGTAAGCACCGGCAAGGAAAATAGCATTCTTCATGCTGTCCTCGCTTTGTGAAGGGTCGTTCTTTGTTTTTGCAAGCGATTTTTCGGCAATTTTAACTTTATCTTCTATAGTAAGGGCACTACCCGCTCCGAGTTTTTTTAATTCACTGACTTTTTTGCCAATTCCGTCGTTCAAAGCCTGTGCACCGTATTCGTCAATCATTTTGTTCGCCATGTCCAGGGCTGAAACATAATCCCCGGTCTTCTGGTACAATTCGATGAGATTTTTTTCTGAGCCATACCGGTATGAAGTTTCGGCTTTTGAATCCGTGATTTGCTGATAGCGGAGAATTGCCCGAATATCGTTGCCGGATTTTGCAAGCGAATCTGCAGAAAAATAAATTGCCGCGTAAGAAAAACGCCCGCTCGGCCAGTTTTTGCTGTAGAACTCGAAAAGCCGGGCTGAATTTGAATAATCTCCGGCAGAATAAGTGATTTCCGCACGACGATAAGCAGATTCTTCGGCAATCAGACTGGCTTCCTTTTCTTTGAGGTCAGAAAGTTCTGCAAAATATTTGTCCGCCTGTGATGAATTGCCTTTTTGGACTAGAATTTCCGCGCTTCGATATTTACATTCCCAGCCGAATTCTGATTTTTTGGCAATGTGTGGTGAAAGAAGAGCGAGCGCATCATCAAATTTTTTGCTGTCTGAAAGGATTCCGGCTGCCAGAATAATTGATTCCTGCTTGTCCTTTTCGTTTGCTGCCGTTCTGATTGCTTTTTGTGAGGCCGAAATTGCTTCGGATTCATTTTTTGAGAAAGCGGCGGCACGAGCCACAGTCATATAAGCCGACCAGACAAACGCGTGGGTTGGATTTTCTTCTATAAAATGGTTAAGGCTTGAAACTGCCTTTGCGTAGTCACTGAGCTGATACAAAGCGTAACCGTGATAAAACTGTGCGTAGGCGACATAATCTTTGTCCAGCGATTTTGATGAAAGCACTTTTGCAAAAGAAGATTCTGCTTCGTGCCAGTTATGCTGATTGAATGAAGCAAGCGCGCTCAGATAAACAGCCTCGTCGCCCTTTGCTTTTGAGGCCTGCTGCTTGGTCGAAACGTAGTGCCCCGCAATCAAAAGCGTGCGTGAATAGTCAAGCCGGCCGTCATTATCAAGCTGATTTTTCTGCCCCAGAGAATAGAAGATCAAGTCCGCGTCGTGATACTTTCCCTGTTTGGCGAGGGATTTTGCATAAAGGTTGAGAAGTGATTTGTCTTCTATTTTATTGTCTTTTTTGTAATTTTCGATTGTTGCAGATGCCTTTACGACTTCGTCAGTCTCGTATTTTGAAAGCGCAACCCAATAAACGGCATTTTTTTCGATTTCAGGATTTTCTGACTTTAAGCATTTTGAAGCGTAAGTTTCGCAATCCTTCCAGTTTTTGACGTAACCGTTGAAGCGGGCAATTGAAAGAAGAATCGTCTCGTTTTTTGAACCTGATTTTGTGAGAGCAGCTTCTGCAAGAATCGCAACAGCCTGTTTTGCTCCGGCATCTTTGTCTGCATTCGTGATGTAAGCGATTTCGGCACGGTAAACGGCGGCAATTTCTTTTTGAGAAGAAGATGCATTTTTTTGTGCGTCCTTGAAATATTCAAGCGACTTTTTGTAATCTTTGGCGTTAAAGGCATCCACCGCAAGCCTTGTCCAGAATTCAGAAAGCAAATCCGGGAATTCCGCAAGCCTGTATTCAGCACGGGAAAGAACTTCGCCCGCCTCAGAACCGACTTCCGCCCGGTGAGTCGTAGAAACAGCGTAGGCTTTTTGCATGGCACTTGCGGCAAGGGCAGCAGGCGCATTTTTAATCACGCGGCAATATTCGTCATAAGCGGCTTTGTATGCTCCGAGAGTTTCGTGGGACTCACCTTTTAGAATCAGCAGGGAGAATTTTGTCTCGTCATCAAATTTTGCATTTTCGAGTGAGGAAACAAGTTTTACGCATTTCTGGGCGTTTTTGGCGTCACCCGCATAATTGTAGCTTTGAGCCAGCGCAATCGCAGAATCTTTGTAATCTTCTATATTATACTTCCCGCCGTTTGAAATCACGTATTCGTAAAGAGGAATCGCATTTTTGTAGTCTTTTGATTCAATGTAGGATTTTCCGCCGTGAAGCATGGAAAGCGCAAAATAATCAAGCGAAGTCTCGGCTGTTCTGGAACTTGCTTTTTCCAGCTCTTTGAAAATCGAAGCAGATGAAAAAAAACATTTCTGGGCATTTGTAAATTGCCGCTGAACGAAATATCCGCGGCCCAGCCAGTAAAATTTTGCTGAATTAAGCTGAATTGTCTCTGGATTTATGGACTCGCCGTTCAGTTGGTATTTTTGAAGAATCGAAATTGAATCTTCGGTGCGCCCCATTTTAAAAAGGCTCTCGCCCTCGTAGACTGCGGCACGGAAAGCAGCCAGGGAATCTTTTTCGTGACGAAGAATTTCTTCGGCATAACGGACAACGCCCGGATAAAATCCTGCTTTATAACTGTCTTTCATGAGAGCAGAAAGATTTTTGTTCTCAGAAAAGGCAATTCCAGAAGCAAAGATAAGAATCAGTAAAACTGCTGAAAATTTAAATCTTCTATTCATATTCATAAACGGGCAATATTATAGCGGAGAAAAGCGGTCAGAAGAAAGCACCCTTGTCAAATGAATAAAGCTGTCAGGATATTTTTTTGTGAACTGTGCAATTGTCATTTCCTTCCCGTTCTCAAAGACAGTACATCCGAACTGACCGTTCTTGTCAAAATATGGGAAAATCACCGCAGACGAGTCAAAAACCTTGAATTCAGGGCTTCCGTCGCCTGGTTTTACAGACCTTCGGACAGCCGCAAGATAGAAATAAGTCGGCTCTGTCGCACCAAGAACGTACAGAATCGGCTTGAGATATTTGATTTCATAGCCAGAGTTTTTAATGTAGCCCGCAACGGACGTGATTCCTTTTGCAGAAACTTCCGCGCTGAAAGGTTCGATATTCACGTCAACGCCGGTCTGCTCATAAAGATAATTTCTCCGGCTTTTGATTGAAACACTTGCGGCAGCCAGATTTCGGGTCCAGTCAAGTGAATGGGAAAGGCTTTCGGTCTGACTTTTGATACCTGCAACTCCAAGCGGACTTACCGAAGTTGTCGGGCGCAAAAGAGGAGCCACATAAGTGTAAGTTCCTGAGACCGGCACGATTGTTCCGTCAACAACCCATTTTACAAAGCCGGAATGATTCATCGTGAGAATATCATTTTTTACATCTTCTGAATCAACGTCACGCGGCTTTCCAGAAAGTTTTCCGCCAATATAAACTGGCTTTCCGTTCTCATCATAGCATCCGTCTTTGACAGGCTTAATTCGCTCCAGATTTTTCTTGATTCCATTGACCATCACGAGATTTCCATGATACTGATCAGGATGAATGTCAGCATACTGCCACGGAAGAGATTTTTCAGTCAAAGAAAGAACTGAAGCGAACGAAGCTGTGTAAAAATAATCGAATGAAACTCCAACCGGCACTCCGCGGGCTGCAAAACATCCCTGAATCACAAAGTCGGCAAGAGTTTTGTTTCCGCCCGGATAAAACTGAACATAAACATCGCTGTCAGCGGCAAAATAATAGCGGATTCGGATTGGCTTTCCGGTGATTGAGTCTTTCATCAAAATCCAGCTTCCAGGTGCATCAGGCGGATATTCATTCACGGTCTTTTTCTGGATTCCGTCCTGAGTGTACAAATCCACGGAAATTTCTGTCTCTGGAGATACTATTATAGAAAAGATTTCAGGAGTTTCTTCGAGCCGTACTTGAAAAACCTGCCCGATGGCATTTGAACGAAGCTCCGTGTGATTCTGGCGCACAGTTTCAAGCGGCTGCTCAAACCAGTTTTCGGCGACAGCCTTTCGGATAACAGAAGAATCTGGAATGCGAAGTTTATTGTTCTGAGCCGAAAGCGGCAAAATGGCAAAAGCAAGAAATGAAATCAAAAAAAGACGAAAGCGTTTCATGCGAGATCTCCAAAAATAAATTTTCTCTCTTTCATTTTCGGAAAAAACAGAAGGGAATTTTATCTCATTTTATCAAGAATTTCGTTCACGGCATGGCGGATTCGTTTGAGTGACTCGCTGCCCGTGATTTCTTTTTTTTGGATAAAGCCGACTTCGTAGTAACCGAGCGCGTTGCCGGCAGAAAGGCAGGTGAAGCCCTTGTTATAAGGCCCGTTGGTCAAAACGATGTGCGGGATAAGGCCGATTCCGATTCCAAGCTGGACAAGAGCCATAATCGCCTCGTTTCCTTCGGTTTCGGCGGCAATCACAGGCTTTACATTGCGGCTTGAAATCCAGGTGTCAAAACGTTCGCGGGCAAGGCCGGTCTTTGGCAAAATAAGCGGCACAGAGGAAACAATATCCTGCGGGCTGCCCGAAACATTTTCGTATTTGCCTCCAACACTGGCTGCAAAAACAAGCGGCGTGTGACGGACAGGAAGTGTGTCAAATCCGCTCAGCCCGCTTTCTGGTATTGCGGCGACAGCAAGCTCTGCACGACCTTCCTTTACGGCACTGACGGCCCCAGCCGGGTCGCCGGTCTCAATTTCAAGATGAATCTGCGGATATTTTTCGGAAAGTTCCTTCAAAAAAGGCGGCATGATTGAGTAACAGGCCGTAACCGAAGCATAAACATGGAGCGAACCTGCAACCTCGTTGCCCTGAGACTTAAATGAATTGAGCACATCTTCCTGCTCGTCAAGGCATTTTTTGGCAAAGCGGGCAAAATCCGCCCCCTGAGGCGTAAGCTTGACTTCCCGGTTGTTGCGTTCGAGCAAAGTCGTGCCGGTTTCATCTTCAAGGCGTGAAATAAGGCGGCTTAAAGCAGACGGACTAAGATTCACTTTTTCGGCCGTGTGGGCAAAGTGCAGGGTTTGAGAAAGATTAAGAAAAGCGTTAAGTTCGAAAAAGTCCATATTCTAATTTCATTCAATTATATCAGAATTGTCAAAAAAATCAGCATTTTTCTTAAGGCAAGAGCCCTTATACTGTGAAAAAACATTTTGCAATTTTATGGAGGAAAAAATGTTAAAAAAATTTGGTATCGCACTCGCTGCTTTGTTGATTGGCGGCATGGTTTTCGCTCAGGAATCAGCAGATTTGAAGGCAAGCGCAGCTTCTGCAGGCAGCGTTGACGCAACATGGGCATGGAAGGGCCGTCCAAAAGGATGCAAAATCGGCGAGGATATGAACGTATTCTCAAAGGCATTTGAAATCCCAAGCGGTACAGGTTCTGTAAAAGGCGCAAAATTCGAAATGATTAAAGGTGAGGCAAAATTCAAGACTGAAGACGGAATCACTGCAATCTATCACAACAACGGCTCCTCTGCACGAATCGAAAACATCGAGAAAAAACGCAAGGCTGAGTATGCAATCACAATCGATGATGCAGCAACAATTGAGTTCGGCGTTACAGGAAACGGAAGCCGTGAGCCAAGCCGATGCGTAGTCGTAAAACAGGGCGACACACAGCTCCTCGCAATCGACAATCTTGACCAGGACGATCCAATCAAGACAATCACATTGCAGAACGCTCCAGCTGGAACTTACCGCATTCTCGTACAGGGCTCAAGAATCGTAACGATTAAGGCAAAGAACTAGTAAATCTTAAGAAATTCCGGGATAAAAACAAAAAAAGCGTCCTCTCGGTGAGAACGCGCCATAAAACTCGAGATGAACAAGTTCAATCGAGTTTTTGTCGCAACCTCACCTACGGACGCTTTTTTTGCATAGAATTTATAAAGCGCAAACCAACTGGCTGCCGACCCTTTCGCCCTTCGCTCACGCTCATTGCCTTACGGCAACTTCGGGGCTACAGGGCGGAGCGGCATTTTATTTACCAAGTTCAATTGAACGGCTGTTTGCGGCACTTACGGCTTCGATTACTGCGTTACGGAAATTATTTTTTTCTAACGCAGCAACGCCTTCGATTGTGGTTCCTGCTGGAGAGCAGACCATGTCTTTGAGCACGGCAGGGTGAGTGCCACTTTGCAAGACCATTCCGGCTGAACCGTAGACTGTCTGGGCTGCGTAAGTGTAAGCCTGGGCGCGCGGCATTCCACAGCGGACTGCGGCATCAGCCAGAGCCTCAATAAACATGAATACAAAGGCCGGGCCTGAACCGCTTACGGCTGTGACACAATCCATGAGCTTTTCAGGAACTTCTTCTACTTTGCCGGCTGCTTCCAGAATTTCTTTTACGTGGGAAAGTTCCTGCCCGGTAATGTCTTCTTTGCAGGTGATGGCCGTCATGGCCTGGCCAATCTGGGCGCAGACGTTGGGCATCATGCGCACAAAGCGGGCGTTCGGAGCATACTGCTGCAATTTTTCAATCTTGACTCCGGCGGCCATTGAAATCACAACGGACTCGGCTCCGATGTCGTCCTTTATTTCATCAAAAACATCGCCCAAAAACTGAGGCTTTACAGCAAGGAAAATGTATTTTGCAGCAAGGGCTTCTTTGTTTGTAGCAACGAAAGTGCAGCCGTTTTCTTTGGCAAATTTCTTGCCCGCCTCGGCATTTTTGTCAGTCACTTTGATTTGCTTGACGTCAAACTTTTTGCAGACGGCACGCATGATAGCGCCGCCCATTGCACCGGTTCCAATACAGGATATTGTCATAATTTACTCCAAAAAAGAATTTATTGGCTGAAACAAAAACTGGCTCCCGGCGAGAACACGCCATAAAACTCGAGGTGAACAAGTTCAATCGAGTTTTTGTCGCAACCTCGCCTACGCCAGTTTTTGACTCAGTCGGATATATTTTTTGCACTTCCTCATGCCAAAAAGCATAGGGGATTTTTGTCTGCGTCCCACAGGTCAATTCTTTGCATCACTCGGATATATTTTTGGTGTATATTCTGACAAAAAAAAACATAGAATTTTTATCAGAATATTACCTACGCCAGTTTTTGACTCAGTCGGATATATTTTTTGCAGTTCCTCATGCCAAAAGGCATAGAAGGACACGTTAGTTTGCTACGAACAGAGTTCCCTTAGCACTGCCGTCGGCCAGTTTATCCAAAATCTCTTCTTTGCCGCCGTTGGCCAGAATCATGGGGATTCCGTATTTTGTGGATTTTGTGGCGGCCTGGATTTTGGTTTCTATTCCGCCGGTGCCAAATGCATTTGTCTCGCCGATTGTGATTTTTTTGCGCAGGTCTTCGATTGACGTAACTTCTTCAATCAGCTCTGCTTTTGGGTTCGTTTTGGGATTGTCAGTGTAGATTCCGTCGATGTCGCTGAAAAGAATGAGTGCGTCTGCGCTCCACAAAATTGCCGTGATTGCGCTCAGGTTGTCGTTGTCACCGATGGCAAATTCGTCGGTTGAAACTGAGTCATTTTCGTTGATGATTGGAACAACGCCCTCGTCAACGAGCGTAAAAAGCGTGTTTCGGATGTTGAGCGAGCGGTGATTGTCTTCAAAATCTTCTTTTGTGAACAAAAGCTGACCGATGTGAAGTTCCTGCTCGGCAAAGGCCTTTCGCCACTGAGCCATAAGCTCCACCTGACCGATTGCGCACAAAGCCTGGCGGAAGTGAACGTCTTTTTTGCGTGCCCATTCCTTGAGTGTTGAAACACCGGAAACCTGCGCTCCGGAAGAAACAACGACAATCTGCTTGCCCTTATCGATAAGATTTTTGCACTGGCGGGCAAAAGACTGCATGAATTCGGTGTTCTGGGTGCCGTCTGCCTTTGCAAGTGTGTTTGAACCGATTTTGATAACGATTTTGCGTGATTGAGCAAGTGTTTCTGCGATTGTCATGGATTTTCCTTTCTGTAGACTTTCTATATATAGTAACAAATTGCACGAGCTTTGGAAAGAAGGGGAAAAACTCGCACAAATCAGACGGCAATGTGACTAAATCACTGTCGAAAGTCTGGAATTTTATTATATTTATAGGTGAAAACAGTCAGGGGAAAATATGAAGCAATTTAATGTTACAGGAATGAGCTGCGCGGCATGTTCGGCCCGCATAGAAAAGGCAGTCTCAAAAGTTAGCGGAGTTAAAAGCTGCTCGGTCAGCCTTCTCACAAATTCCATGGGGGTCGAAGGGGAAGCCAGCGACGCACAAATCATCGAAGCCGTGGTAAATGCAGGCTACGGAGCAAGCGTAAAATCTTCCGGCACAAACGGCGGCTCCGAGGCAAAAAAATCAGCAGATTCAGAAGATGCCCTTCAGGACAGGGAAACGCCCCTTCTAATCAAACGGCTTCTTTCTTCAATTATATTCCTTCTCCCGCTTATGTACATTTCCATGGGGCACATGATGTGGAAGTGGCCCCTTCCAGCTTTTTTTAACGGAAATCACGTGGCCATGGGACTGATTCAGCTGATTTTTGCTGCGGTCATCATGGTAATAAACCAGCGTTTTTTCGTGAGCGGATTCAAGTCGCTTCTGCACCGTGCCCCAAACATGGACACTCTGGTTGCCCTGGGTTCGGCTTCGGCCTTTATCTACAGCACCTGGGGCCTTTTTGCCATGACAGGAGCCGTGGTTGCCGCAAATGAAGAAGCCGTAATGGCTTACATGCACGATTTTTATTTTGAGACGGCCGCAATGATTCTGACTTTGATTACAGTCGGAAAGACTCTGGAGGCAAAGTCAAAGGGAAGGACAACCGATGCGCTAAAAGGACTGATGAAGCTTGCCCCCAAAACAGCGGTCATCCTTGAAAATGGCGTGGAAAAAAGCCTACCTGTCGAAAGCGTTAAAAAAGGTGACATTTTTCTTGTGCGTCCCGGCGAAAATATTCCGGTTGACGGAATCGTGCTTGAAGGAACAAGCGCCGTAAATGAATCAGCCCTCACAGGCGAAAGCATTCCCGTGGACAAGGCGGAAGGCGACCGGGTTTCTGCGGCAACGCTGAACACTTCGGGCTTTTTAAAATGCCAGGCCACCCGCGTTGGTCAAGACACTACCCTTTCTCAAATCATTCAGATGGTAAGCGATGCAGCGGCCACAAAGGCTCCAATCGCAAAAATCGCCGACAAAGTTTCGGGCGTTTTTGTTCCGCTGGTAATTGGAATTGCAGTTCTGACATTTATAGTCTGGCTGATTCTTGGAGCAGATTTTGGAACAAGCCTTACCCGTGCTGTGGCGGTTCTGGTAATCAGCTGCCCCTGTGCTCTGGGACTCGCCACCCCGGTTGCAATCATGGTGGGAAACGGCATGGGAGCCAAAAACGGCATTCTCTTTAAAACTTCGGCCGCCCTTGAAGGAGCAGGAAAAATCAATCTTGTGGTTCTGGACAAAACAGGCACGATTACAAGCGGCCAGCCCCGGGTAACGGACATTATTCCTGCAGACGGGGTAAGTGAATCTGAGCTTTTAAGGCTTGCCTTCTCTCTGGAAAAAAAGAGCGAGCACCCCCTTGCAAAGGCAATAGTTCAAAAAGCAGAAGAAAAATCCCTAAAGTCTGAAGAAGTGACTGATTTTGAAGCCTTGAGCGGCAAGGGACTTACGGCAAAACTTGGTGAAAGTCTTCTTGCCGGAGGGAATCTCAATTTTATAGAAGAAAAATCGCAAATTTCAGCAGAATTGAAGACAAAAGCTGCACAGATTTCAGAAGCAGGAAAAACTCCCCTTTTCTTTGCCTGTGGCGAAAAATTCCTTGGACTTATCGCGGTCGCAGACACAATCAAGGAAGACAGTCCACGAGCCGTAAAGGAACTTCAGGAAATGGGGATTCACGTTGTAATGCTCACCGGTGACAATGAAAAGACAGCAAAGGCAATCGCAAAAGAAGCCGGAGTTGATCAGGTAATTGCAGGCGTTCTCCCCGACGGAAAAGAAAGCGCAATCCGGGAACTACAGGCCACTTCTTCCTTTGTTGCAATGGTTGGTGACGGAATCAACGATGCTCCGGCCTTAACGCGAGCCGACATAGGAATTGCAATCGGTGCTGGAACGGACATAGCAATCGATTCAGCGGATATTGTCCTTATGAAAAGCAGGCTTTCAGATTTGCCGGCCTTAATCCGCCTGAGCCGGGCAACATTGCGTAACATCCATCAGAATCTTTTCTGGGCTTTTTTCTACAACGTGATTGGAATTCCTCTGGCTGCAGGAGCCTTCACGGCGGCCCTGGGATGGAAACTTAACCCAATGTTCGGAGCGGCGGCAATGAGCCTTTCAAGTTTCTGCGTCGTCACAAACGCACTCAGACTCAATTTCTTCAGAATTTATAAATCAAAAACTGGTCAGAAAGAATCTGACTCAAAACATAAGGAGCAAAAAATGGAAAAAACAATCAAAATCAAGGGCATGATGTGCAGCCACTGTGAAATGCACGTCAAAAAAGCCCTGGAAGCCCTGGAAGGCGTGGAAAGTGCAATTGCAAGCCACGAAAAAGGAAGTGCCGTCGTTACCCTCAAAGAAGGAGCCTCGCTCGATGAAGCAAAAGTCAAGTCCGCAGTTGAAGAAGCAGGCTACGAATTTGTGGGAATGAATTAAGGAAGAAGCTGAATTTTTACACATTTTCCGCCATTTTGCGAATCGTTTCCTTCCATTCGGCAACGAACCAGTCCGGCTCAATCGGCTTTGCATCTGCACCAAAGGAAAGAAGCCACCGTTGAACCGGGAGCCACTGAGAGCTTGTGAAAGTGAGCGTGGTCATATTCTTCTCGTTATTTTCTTCGAGCTGCTGATTGTCCGACCACACAAATTCATGAACAAGCTTTCGTGCTTCACCGTAGAATTCAATCTTGAAGTCAAAATAGTCGTCGTACTGAAAGGCCCCGAACCTTCCCTGCTCAGCCTCTTCATGAAAACGAAAATTTGCAGGCAAATCAAAAGGCTTTCCGCGAATCACTTCGACATTGCGCATTTTTGTGAGATTGAACAGGCGCGGATTGTCCGGCTCGGTGCGTCTGGCCCCGTACAAATAAATGGCTCCTTCATCAAGGACAAGCTGATATGGCAGAATCTGACGGTGACGCTCATCTGGCTCCCATTTGCTGTTGTAATAAAAATCAAGCGTGAAATTGTTTTTGAGTGCAAGAAGGACTTTTTCGCAAGTCTCTTTTTCAAGCACAGGCTTTGGACGGGCAGGAACAAAAATCCGGTCATAAATTGTAAGAGCTTTTGAGTCCGCTTCTCCAAAATCCAGTTCACCTTCTCTCACAGGCTCGGCTTTCTTCTCTTCATCGGGATTGACGGCAGGACTGATTTTTTCAAGAAGAGTCTGAATGGACTTGAAAATAAAATCCTCAGAAGAATGTTGCCCGATCAATTTTTGAACCAGATGCAGGGCAAGAATTTCATCATCAGTAAAACCGGATGAAGGAAGTTTGTAGGTCTTTGTGTAATGCCAGCCATACTTTTTTGCATCGTATTCGAGGGGAGCGGCAAGCTCATTCTTCATGTAGCGGAAATCCCGGCGGAGAGTGCTTTCAGAAAGGGCCGGGTCGCGAAGAATGGAACGGAGCTTTTCAAGAATGTCATCAAAGGAAATGGTTTCACCCGAAGAAAGGAGAGAATCAATCAGGCGGAACCGTTCAAGCTGTGTGTGCGATGTTTTGTGACCGGGCATGTGTGCAATATATCACGGATTTGCGGGAAATGCAAAAAGGCGGGCTAGACCCGCCGGATGTAAATTACTAAGACTTTTATTGTTTTGTCAGAGTTCCAGTTCCCCAATCTTCATTTTTATAAGTAAATGAACCTGTAGTCGCATCTTTGCTGGAAATTTTAAACTCGAATGGAGTAATAAAAGCAACTGTATATGTCGCACCATCTGAAGTTACGGTGTATGCAGAAGATATGAAAGGATTTATCCATCTATTTTTATCAGTCGTTATTTTTTGATAGCAATAACATTGTTTTACACCATACTCTTCATTAATCTTGAATTCCAAAACTTTTTTACCATCTTGATACCATGAAGTTCCGAAGAAAGGATCTTTGGAATTGTCGGTGCTTTGACTTCCGCCACTGCTTCCGCCATCATCATCACTTGAACAGGCTGCGAAGCCAAAAACCAATGCTCCTGCGAGCAAAACTGCCAAAATTTTCTTAATTGCTTTCATTGAAAGCCCCCTTTTTTCATAAAATTTAAGGCTATTATAACGGGGGGGGGTAGTCATCTAATGACCAAGCAAGAAGGATTTTACAGGATTTTTGATTTTTTTGATCCAACAATGGCAAACATTACGGCGTTTTTGCTCGCTGAGTGAATTTCAAGCAACTCGTCACGGCGTTTTTAATTCGCCTTTGTGCATAATCGTGTAGCTGATAATTCCCAAACACCAGAAGAATGTCGCCAGAAAGCTGAAGAAAATTGCCATGCGGAGAGATGGAACGTAAATCACTGAAAGCACGTAGCCTGCACAGCCTGAAACGGAGCCTGTCATGTCGATTAAATTGTCATAGGATGCACGTTCCTCGCTTTTTTTGAAGAACCATGCCTTTGCGCCCTCAAAAATCTTGTCGCTGATTCCGCCGAAGAAGATGTACATTCCCATGCTGAGTATCCAGAAGATAAACATGTTGAGCGTGGCTTCGGAATAGACAAAATAGAGCACGCTTGCCACAGCCTGCATCATAAAAAACGGAAGCATAAGCGGCAAAAGCCTTTTGTTCCACTTTGACCACATAAAGCCGAGCAAAATGCCACCGCCCCAGCCGATAATGTTTTGCAGCGAAATGAGGCGTGGAGAAAGAACGGCGTAGATTTCCTTATTGATGACGGAAGCCGAAAGACCTGTGAAAAGATAGTAAATGCCGTCGGATGCGAGAAGAGGAAAATATTTTTTGATGTCCTGCCACATGGCAATCACGGCTAGCGAACCTGGCCGTCGCCGTCAATCAAATATTTTGTGGTTGTGAGGGCTTTGATTCCCATTGGTCCGCGGGCATGAAGCTTTTGCGTTGAGATTCCAAGCTCCGCACCAAAACCGAATTCACCGCCATCTGTGAAGCGGGTTGAGCAGTTTACGTAAACACATGCTGCGTCAACCTTGGCCTGGAAGAGTCTTGCATTTGCCCTGCTTTCCGTGATGATGCTCTCGGAATGCTTGGTGTTGTGATTGTTGATGAATGCAATTGCTTCGTTTACGTCGCTCACGACTTTGACTGCGCAGATTAAATCAAGGAATTCTGTATCAAAATCGGCTTCTTCTGCCGGAACAATTTTACAATCCACAGATTTGCACATATTTGCACAGATTTCATAAGATTTTTGATCGCAGCGAAGTTCAACTTTGCCGGCAAAGCGTTTTGCCAGCCGCGGAAGGAATTCCTGAGCTACTTTTTCGTGAACCAAAATGCACTCGATTGCATTGCAAACGCCTGGTCGCTGAGTTTTTGCGTTCCATGCGATGTTTTCGGCCATTTCAAGGTCGCCTGTTTCGTCTACATAAATGTGGCAGATTCCTGCACCAGTCTCGATTACAGGAATTTTTGCCGTCTGAACGACCATGTTAATCAGTTTTGCGCTACCCCGTGGAAGAGCCACATCGATTTTGCCCACAGCTGTAAGGATTTGCTCAACTTCCTCATGGCTTTCGCAGGGAGCAAGCTCGATTGAATCGACTACACCGAAACCCTGAGCCTCGCTCGAAGCAAGACCTTCTTTAATCGCCGCGACAATTGCTTTGTTTGATTTGAGGGCAGAAGAAGAGCCACGGAGCAAAATTGCGTTGCCGCTTTTGTATGCGAGCGCGAAAGCATCAACCGTGACGTTCGGGCGGCTTTCGTAGATAATCGCAACAACTCCGAGCGGAACACGAACCTGCCTGATAGACATGCCGAGAGGTGTCTTCCAGCCGGCAACTTCCTCGCCGATTGGATCAGTCTGTGAAATGATTATTTTAATTGACTCGATAAGGCCGTCAATCCGCTTGTCGTTGAGAGAAAGGCGGTCAACAAGAGCTTCCGAGGTGCCTTTTGAGCGGGCAAGAGCAACGTCCTCAGCATTTGCCGCAAGAATTGCCGCACGATTTTTATTAATAGAAGAAATTACGGCTTCCAGAGCAATATTTTTTTGTGCCGCAGTCTGAAGAGCAAGAATGTTGCTTCCAGCACGAAGTTTTTCAGAAATTGCAGAAATATTCATAAAAGCCTCCAATGGGGCGTTGCGGGGTAGGGAGCCGGTCGCCGCAGGCGAAGAAACTTGCGAGGCAAGTTTCTAGGTGAGTCTCGGTGAAGGCTAGGCCTGAACCGCGAGCCCCTATCCGGGGATTTTAAGGGGCGAAGCCCCTTAGGTGAGAGGATAGCGACCAACGAAGTGGGCGCGAAAGGAGAGACTTCTCCTTTAATAATTTGCAAGGAAGAACATGGCGATTAACATGACAGCCTTGTTTTTTTCGTTTGACCAATCGTTTTTGACGGGCAGGCTCTTTACGTACCACCAGAAAATACCAAATTCGGGGTCGATTCGAAGGGCGTATTCTGCGAAGTCTGGATTTTTGGCGTTGGCACCAAACATAAGGTAAACCACGTCGTCGATGATTTTTGTGAAGGAAGCCGAAACTTCTGCCCACTTATCGTTTTCGATTGAGGCAATGTACTTTTCGAGCTTGACCAGGATTTCTTCTTTTAAAGAAATATCAGAATGGTCAACCCAGGTTTTTTGAATCAGTAAAGTGAGGTTCTTTTTGAAAGAATTAATCAGCTTTTTGACGCTTTCCTCGGAGGAAATATCGAAACCGCTGCCAAATTGCCCTGCAACAACAGTCGCAGATTTTGAAATCTCACTCAAATCAGAAGTTTCAATCAAATTATTCAGTGAATCTATTACGTTTTTTTCAATGAAGTCTCTTATTAAATCGTTCATACTGTCTGTATTCTAGAGGATTTTGTCGTTTTATTCAATAATTGCCCAAAAATCAAAGAAATTGTACCACTGGTAGGGATGAATTTTGGTCAAAACCTCAAGGTTGTCAACATAATTTTCAGCTGTCTGCACGATTCGCGCCTCACGCTCCTTTCGGGGGCAGTCAAAATCAAGCGGATTTTTCTTTACGAACATGTCATATTTGGGATGAAGGGAAAAATCTTTCTGCCGAAGGCCGTTCACAAAATATGTTGGGGCATTCAAAAGCGCAATCAAAAGGAAGACTCCGTAGGGGAAGCGTGCTTTTTCGCCCAGGAAATCAATTTCAATGTTGCGGTCTGTGTGCGCGCTCACCCGGTCGCCTGCAATCACGACAACTCCGCCCTGCTCCAGCCTTTCCTGCAACAGAAGAATTGTTTCCGGACCAATGTCGTTAGAATTCACCAGATTGAATGAAGAATCGGGATTAATTTCATTCAAAAGAGCATTGAATCCGCTCGAAATTTTGGCGTCGGAAATCGTGGTGATGTTCATTTTTCGTTCCGTGCCGCTCTCGCCCATGCTGGCAAGCCCTTTCATCATCTGTGCGTTTCCAAGATGAGAGATTACGATTACAGTTCCTTTTCCTGCGTTGATGTTCGCCACCAGGTCGTGCACATCGTCGTTCTGCCAGTTCACGTCCTCAAAAGAAAATTTCCCGGCCCAGCTTTGAACGTTTTCAACAAGATTGAGCGCAAAAGAAGAAATATGCTTGAGTGTGGAACGGGGAAGCCTGACCGCCGAAGGATTTTCGGCATCATCCAAAAGTGTCATGCCGAGTTTAAGAAGATAATCCTTTGAAATCCGCCTGGCACTCCGGCCAAAAGCCCAGTAAAAAAATCCAATCGGAAAAGCCAGGAATCGCATGAAAACAGCGGGAAAGGCCTTTAAAACGAAAAACATCATTTTATAGCCGAGATTGTGATTCTGCTTGACCTGATACCACTGAGTATTTTCGCTCATTTAAAAAATTTTCTCCAAAGCAGGACTGGCGACATCAGCATCATTTTTATGCAGAGCTTTGTGAAAACCCATGAAATGCGCACGTTATCACGGAAAGCGTGGAAATTTGAAATTCCATCGCTCGGATAAGTGACTTTGACCGGATAAAATTCAACGTCCACCCCGGACTGCATCAGCTGAACAAGAATTTCGGTATCGAATCCCATGCGCTTGTCGAAAAACTTTTTTGTCACAAAGCGATAAGCCGGCTCAATCGGGTAAACGCGGAATCCGCACAAAGCATCCACGATTTTGCTGCTCCAGGTAACAATAGCACACCAGGTATTTGCAAATTTGTGACCGCCCTTCCTGTGGCCCGGAGCCGTCTCGTCGTATTCAGGATAACCGCAAATCATTTTGAAAGGAGAAGACTTTGCTTTTTCGATAAAAAACGGAATTTTTGTACTGTCGTGCTGGCCGTCAGCATCAAGCTGCAAAACGTGTGAATATCCAAGCTCTTTCGCACGAATCACACCAGCCTTGAACGCGCCGCCTTTCCCCTGATTTTTGGGAAGAGTTACAAGCTCAAGCCCGCCATGCTTTTCTTTAATTTGCCGGAGATATGACTTTGTTTCCTCTTCATTTCCGTCATCAACGAGAATAATCGGGATATTGTACTGAATGATTGAATCCACGACTTCGGCACAAGCCTTTCCGTGCCTGTAAACTGGAATTAAAATCACCGGATTAAAAACTGTCATAAAGAGTAGCCCCCGCTGGAATAGGATTTGCCGTCTGCAGCGTCAGTCACTTCAAAAGTGACCCGGCCTTTTTTTGAGTCGTAATTGATTTTAAAAATCACGGTCGCATCCGGGAAAATTTTATCAGAAAATTTAAAGCGCTTAATGACAGGAGTTGAGAGGGGAATCCCAAAGTATTTTGACGCGTAATGAACCAGCAAATCAACCTGAGCCACAGCAGGCAAAAGCTTAAACTGGGGAAAGTGACCGTCAAAATAATCGCTGGAGGCAGGAATTTTCACTTTTAGAAGAACCATGCCTTCTGATTTTTCAAGAAGCTCTTCGGCAGGGATTCCGTGTATCAATTTGAGTCTCCCTTTTCGACTGAATCTTCTGGAGCCGTGAACAAAGCCTGAATTTCAGGTTTGTGCTTTTTGCCCTGAACGTCTGTGGGCAATTTTTCAAGGTAACGCCATTTTTTGGGCAAAACAACGTTCTCAAAAAACTGCAAAAGGTAATCATGGAAATAGCGGTTAATCAAATATTTTTCTGTGCCAGCAAACTTTGCCTTTCCTTCACCATTCAAAACAATCGCCGCCGCAAGATATTGCCGTCTGTCAGCCATTGGAACAACCGAACAGTCAAGGACAAGGCCGCTTTGAAGCAGGCGGTTCTCAACTTCGGTCACAGAAATGCGTTTTTCTTCGATTTTGACGATTGAATCTGCACGACCTTTGAGCAAAAAAGTACCGTCTTCGTGCATTTCGGCAAGGTCGCCGGTTTTAAAGCCAGCCGGATCCTTGATGTAAGGCGAAATGATTGTAAGGCAGCCGTCGTCTTTGTCGAGCCAGATTTTTGCATTGTCAAAAGGAGTCCAGACAAGACCGTTCTTTTTCTGCTGACGGTAAGCGATTCCAGAAGTCTCGGTTGAGCCGTAAACTTCAAGCGGACAGAAGCCAAAAACACGCTCCGTCTCAACTGCAAGCTCAGGAGAGACAGCTCCGCCCGAAGTGAAAATCCACGGATTTTTGAGAGGCAGCTTTTTGTCGCCCATTTCGGCACAAGTACGCTTGAGGAAGGCCGGAACTGCAATAATCATGTAAGATTCGTCGCTCAAAGCCTCAAATTCTTCCGGGAATTCAATACGCTTTCGTCGGAAAGGAACTCCTGCTGCAAAAGGAAGGGAAATAGTAAACAAAAAACCGTAAATATGATGCTGTGAATTAACGGCACAGAGCTTTCGGCTGGCAAATTCATCGTACCATTTTGAAAGGATAAAGGCATTGTCCGCCTCAAACTCAGTCATTCGCTGCAAAACAGCCTTCGGATGACCGGTTGAGCCAGAAGTATACAGAACAATCTTTGTTTCATCAGAAATAATTTCCGGTGTGGTCAGTTTTTCGGCTTCAGTTGGCTCTGCGGCTTCCTCAAAAATCTTCGGGATAAAAAGTGAATCTTCAATCTTTTTGCCCTCAACTTCAGTCTGGTCAGTAAGGAAGTTAATTTTTGAACCGCCAGTGGAAGTAGTTCCGCAAAGCTTTAATTCAGTGATGAATTTAGGACTGATGTTTGCCGTAAGAAGGACTTCTTTTTTGCACTGGAGCAGGGCCACGAAAGTACAGAGAAAATACCAGTAATCCTCGCAGTGAAGAATCCATTTTTCGCACACACCGAATTTCGAATCATGTTCGGCGATAAAAGCCCGCATTTTTGCCGTATTTGCCAGGAAATCGAGCCAGGTCAGGTATTTTTTGCTGCTCCACTTTTGCTCATAGCAGACGATTTTGTCCAGCGGCCATGACTTTGCATTAAATTTTGTGATGTAAGAAAGTTTTGGCATTTTTGAATTAACCACCATTCGGACCAAAAATTCAACGGAAAAAAGCACGCCCATGAGGGCATAGGAAATTCCGCCGTTGTAAATCGACCATATTTTATCACTTTTTGAAAAAACTGTGTAGAAAGCAACGGCTCCATTCAGCACAAAAAACACGCACCAAATCAAAGTGACCTTAAAGCAATATTTTTCGACCCGGCGAGCAATATGAGACCTGGAAAGATTTTTTTGGGCAAGGCAGGCAAAACGGAAGCAGATATTCGGCGGCAAAAACAAAGTAGAGCCAAAGGTGAACAAAAAAATCAAGTTCATCAGGACGGGGTAAAGCTTGATGAAAAGGCTTTTCCCGGTGGCAAGACAGAAAAGTCCCGCAAAAAGCAGAAGTGAAGCACTGAGCAAAAGCCTGAAATTCTTTTTAAGCCGCCCCGCAAAGCCAGAGCCTTTTTTACCCACCCCGCCAGTCGCCAGAAGCAGGTACAAAAGAGCGATAAAAACCACAAAAAGCGAAAAAACCTTTATCGGCACGTGAAAAATCACCAGACAGGAAAAAACTACGAGCGGATAAAGGATTGAGAGAATTACGAAAATTATTTTTGAAAGAAGTTTCACTATTTTGTGAGTGGTTCCAGAATGTCCACCACGTCCTGCACGGTTTTTACAGATTTAAAGGCTTCAGGCTCGATTTTACCGTTCAAAAGCGGTTTTACCTTTACAATCATGTCAACCGAGTCGATTGAATCAAGCTCCAGGTCTTCCTGAATAAGGGCTTCCGGCTTAATCAAATCTTCTTCGATGTCAAAATCATTGATGAGAATTTCTTTGAGTTTTGTATAGAGTTCGTCTTTTGTCATAATCTGCTTTCCACTCAAAAATTAGTTGGCTTTTGCCTTTTCAGAAGAAATATAGGCGGCAAGTGCGTCAACAGAAGCAAAATGCTCGCGAGTGTCAGCATTCTCTGCATTGAATTTTACGCCGAATTTCTTTTTGAGGGCAACACCAAGCTCCAAAGCATCGATTGAATCAAGACCAAGCCCAGTTCCAAAAAGCGGCTCAGAATCAACGATGTTCTCAGGTTTAATGTCTTCGAGTTCAAGTGAAGAAATAATGCATTCTTTAATCTGCTGTTTAAGTTCGTCCATAATATTACTATTATATAGAAAACAATTATGACTATCAATATCGGTACTGTGCGTTTGCCTCGTCCGAAAGAATGTCGCGGATTTTATGGGTCAGACGCTTGGCCGCAATCGGAGCCGGCAAATCCTTAAATTCGTCGGGATATACAGGTTCTTTAATGTGCAAATCGAATGAATAAATGTCGGAATGGTTATATTCAAAGATTTTGTCGCCTTTACCTAAACCTTTTTTGCTGTTTCCGCCTATGTAAACAGGAATTATCGGAACCCCCGTAGCAAGCGAAATCCGGGCCGCACCTTTTTTGTAGTGATTCTGACCGTAAGGCGTGCTCCGGGTTCCTTCCGGGAACATAATCAGCGTGTTTCCATTGGCAAAATCTTCTTTTACGCGCTCAACAATCTCGTCAAAAGGCACGGAATTTGGAGTGTAAAGCTCGTTGATTACAAGTTTCATTACATTTTTTTCTGAAAGAGAAGCTTTTGGAATTATTGTCGCATGTTTGAGCTGAGCCAGCATGACAAAAGAATCAAGATAAGCCGAATGATTTGCCACGATAATCGCAGATTCCAGTTTGTTCAGATAATTTTTTTTATCAACTTTAATCCTGACAAGCCCCAGAAGCCACAGAAATTTAATAAAAATGTTGAAGAGAATGTAAATCAGATAGCGCGTATGATAGCGGAACCTGGCTCTGGGCCTGAAAATCAGCTTGCAAATCGGAAAACAAAGCGCGGCAAGCAAAACCGTTCCCACGCCAAAAATTACCAGAGCAAAAATCTTGCCAAAAACACGGTAAAAGTAAAGAGGATAGTTAGTAATTTTTTTTTCGGGGAAAAGAAGTGCTTGTGTTTCGTCCATAGTGGGATTCTAGCCTAAAATTTGTATTTTTTAAAGGGCGCAATCAACGGGCTACGGGCCTTCCGTAGCTCACTAACGCTCGGTCGCTTTGCGACTGGCTCCGCCACTACTCCAGCCCCGGCGCAGCATTTTCCAGATATTCCAGAAAATCCACCGGCTTTTTACAGATTTCCATAACGGACTTTTCTTCAAGATTGACTTCAACCGCCCCTTCAGATTTAGCGTCTGAAATCAGGCAGGCAAAGGCCAGAGGCAGTTCCCCGCTGTAACCGGCACATTCCGCGTATTCTTCGGGAATTTTTTCGTCAGCGTATGCAAAAATCACGTTTTTTTCTGAGCCGGACAAAACCGGGCTTGAAGCGGCAAGCAGGGCAGACAAAAAATTATCCCCGCTCGGATAAATCGCCGTGTAGCCTGCCTTCATTCCCAGGGCAATTGTGGCGGCGGCCGGCGGTGTGTTAAAGACCGAAAGCGAGAATTGGGCAGGCATTACGTCCGCATCTTCCACCAGCCCCTTGTTGATTTTAAGCTGGCGGGCAATTTCGCCACGGAAAGAAGCAAAACAAAGCTTTGTCTGGGCATATTCCGGCTCATTGGCAACAAGCTCGTGCACGCACTCAATGGTCATGCGGGTAATCTGGCTGAGCCTGCGGCGAAAAAGCGGGTCAACATATTCAAGTTTAGGCTGCTCCGCCGGATTTTCAGGAGAAGGCTGGTATTTTGCAAATTTTGTTATATATATCTTCATAAAATATAAAATTCCTCACGGAGGTCACAGAGAACACAGAGGAAAAAACTCTGTGAACTCCCAAACTCTGTGAAGAATTCCTTAGTTTTTCCTAAAATTTAAAATTGAGTAAAAATTGCTGCCCAGATTGTGGTGAGCTGTTACGAGATGGAAACCTGCCTTTTCGATTGCCTCGACCAGTTCTCCGTAACGGTACATTTTGCTGTTTCCGTTGGCAATGCAGGTAAAGTAAAGGCTTGTGGCCTGCAAGGCATAGCTTTCACCTTCGTATTTTTGCATATCCCAGAGCGGTTCCATTACGAATACATCGCAGTTTTCATCAACAGAGTTGTAAATTTTAGTGAGGATTTTTGTTATCTGGTGCAGGCTGAAGCAGTCCAAAAACTGACTCATCCAAACGGCATTTGCTCCGGCCGGGAGTTTTGTAGTTTCATCAAGGACGTTTCCGCTCACAAAGCTGATTCGATCGGCAAAGCCCGCATTCTTTGCGTTCTTTTGGGCAACCGCAGTCTGTCCGGGCAAATCTACGATTGTAACGTGAACGTTCGGGTCGTACTTGCAGCTGGCGATTGCCCATTTGGCAGTGTTGCCGCCGATGTCAAAAAGATTCTTTGGTTTTTTGGCGTAAACGATTGGCAAAGCCTGGGGGAAAGCCACATCAGAATAAAAATGATCAAACTCAAACCAGGACTTTTTCTCCCGCTCCGGCAAAGTTGAAAGTGCCTCGTAAACTGTAGTCCAGTTTTCACCGAAATTTTTGAGACCTTCCGGCTTGCCGTTCTTGACGGAATCAATCAGATTGAAGGCACCTTTGTAGCAGATGTCGTTCGTAAAATTAAAATTAACGCGTGTGCAGTCGTCTTCAAGCAAAAACCAGCCGATTTTGCCCAAAACCAGACGGCCTAAAGAAGAAGTGTCGTCGCCGTCCACTATCTTTACAACACCCATTCCAAGAGCCATTTCGCAAAGAACTCCGACTCCATACTCAGAAATACCCGAAGAAGCGGCAAGTTCTTTAATCGTGATTCCGTTATCTCCCGCATCAGAAATCTTCTGCAAAAGTCCAAGCTCAATCAGCGCACGAATCGCCTGAAAAGTCATGGGGGAAAAAGCGATTTTAATTGCCTCAACCTTAGCATCTATCGCCCGAATTTTATCTTCGTAATAACTCTTATTTTCCATTTTCATAAATTAAATTATATAGAAGATTCAAACCAATTTTCAAGCAAAAGTGCAGAAACTTCCTGAATTGGCTCGAAATGCTTTGTATTTCGAGTGACCAGAATCATGCCGTTTGAAATTGCAATAGCCGCAATCTGTGAATCAGGGAAATCAATGGAAATACCTTTTTCTTTGAGCCGTGCACGAATTTCTGCCTGAATCAAAGCTGCGTAATTGTCATAATTTATAATTTCGAATTGAGCCTGGATATTGTCAAATAATTTTGCAAAAAGAAAATCCTTTTTTTTACCTTCAGCCATTATGTTTGCACCAAATATCATTTCGTTCCAGGCTGTCGCAGGCAATGCACAAAATTTTTCGTTCTTTCTGAGGTTTGCCATAACATTCTCGTTTGGCTTAGGTCGAAAAATTTCAGAAACAAGATTTGTATCCAGCAAATAAAACGGTTTTACCATAAATTACACCTCATCAAAAATGTGTTCAGATTCCGGACGACCATAATATTCGTAATAGCCTTCTTCCTGGCGAATTCTTTCCAGATGTTCCGAAAAATCAAAATCATCATCCTCAAGCCCATATTCAATACGTGACTCGCGAATAATATCCACAATGCTTTTCTTTTTGTTTTTGTTCATAGCGTCAAAATCTTCTTTGGAAACGATGTAAGCAACTTCGGTATTACGGCGGGAAATTGGAACGGGACCTTCCGTTTCTGCCTTTTTAATAAAAAACGGCAGGCGATTCTTTGCCTCAAAAACGGGAACAGCATTCATAAGCACCTCCAGAATGAACTTTTTTTATATTTTAGAATACAAATAGCCATAAGTCAAATTTGATAGCTATATGGCGTAGGGATTGCAGCCCCGTAGTTGCCGGTACACCGGCAATGAGCGCGAGCGAAGGGCGAAAAGCCCGGCCCCGAAGGGGAACGCCCCTAAAAATTCATTTCCCAAAGTATTGTAAATATGCTAAAATCAAATCATGTTAAAGGGAAGAAATTTAATCAAACCAAACGATCTTACCGTTTCAGAAATTGACGAAATCTGCGGTCTTGCAGAGCAAATTATTGTTGATCCAAATTCATTTTCAGATGTGTGTCGCGGGAAAATTCTTGCGACACTTTTTTTTGAGCCAAGCACCAGAACCCGTCTTTCTTTTGAGGCCGCAATGCTCCATTTGGGCGGGGCTGTCGAAGGCTTTTCTGACGCGGCAAATTCTTCCACGGCAAAAGGCGAGTCGCTTTCAGACACAATCCGCACGGTCTCTTCTTATGTAGACGTAATCGCAATGCGAAATCCAAAAGAAGGCGCGGCTCTGGTGGCAAGTCAGTATTCAAACTGCCCGATTATCAACGCTGGCGACGGTGGCCACTATCACCCCACGCAAACCCTCACCGACATGCTCACAATCCGAGCACTTCAGGGCGGCTTTGAAGGACACACAATCGGCTTCTGCGGCGACCTCAAATTCGGTCGCACGGTTCACTCCCTGGCCGAAGCAATGGCAAGATACAAGAACAACAAATACATCTTTATCAGCCCGAACGAGCTTCAAGTCCCGGAATATGTCACACAGGAGCTTGACGAAGCTGGGATTCAGTACACAACGGCAGAGCGTCTCGAAAATGTAATCGGAGACCTGGACATTCTTTACATGACCCGAGTTCAAAAAGAGCGGTTCTTCAACGAGCAGGACTACATCCGCTTAAAGGACAGCTACATTCTCGACAATCAGAAAATGTCACTAGCCCGCAAAAACATGATTGTGCTTCATCCGCTTCCGCGCGTAAACGAAATTGCCCCGGAAGTTGACTCAGACCCGCGCGCAGCCTATTTCAAGCAGGTTAAATACGGAATGTACGTGCGCATGGCTCTGATTGCAAAGCTTGTCGGTGCGCTGTAGTTTTAAGGAGGCTTGATAAAATGTTAAACGTAGATACAATCAAAAACGGACTTGTAATCGACCACATCAAGGCAGGCTTCGGGCCACAGATTTTCCACTTTCTGGGCCTGGACAAAGCGGATTTTTCATGCGCGCTGATTATGAACGTAGCTTCAAAAAAGACTGGCAAAAAAGACATCATCAAAATCGATAATATCATCAACATTGATTATTCAGTTTTGGGCTTCATCGACCCGAACATTTCAATCAACGTCATCAAAGATGAAAAAATCGTACGCAAAATCAAGATGGAGCTTCCCGAAAAGGTAGAAAACGTAATTCGCTGCAAAAACCCGCGCTGCATCACAGTCACCGAGCATTATGTCACACCGTCATTCAGGCTCGTTAATCGCGAAAAGGCACAGTACGCATGTGAATATTGCGATGCACTTTACAGCGCAGGCTCAATTGATTAGCATTTGACAGGAGGCAATTATGGCCGATTCTTCAATTTTGATTATTTATAATGCACGGCTCGTTGATTCCTGCATTGACAGTCCCGGAATTCTCATCATAAAGGATGGTAAAATCTGCGGAATCTATCTGGGTGAGTGCAAAAGCACCAAAAAAGCCCTTCTCTATTCATCAGCTTTTCTTGCAGAGTGCCCGGAAGACACTAATCCTGATTTTTACGATGCGAAAGGCCTTACGCTCATGCCAGGATTCATCGACATGCACGTTCATTTCCGCTACCCCGGCCAGACTCAAAAAGAAGACCTTGATTCAGGATTGCACGCGGCTGTTGCTGGCGGTTACACAACTGTTGTCCTCATGCCAAACACAACTCCTGTAATTTCAGATTCTAATGCTGCCCAAAAAGTGATGGACGAGGCAAACGGCAAAAACCTGGCCCGAGTTTTCCAGACAGTCAGCATCACAAAAAATTTTGAAGGCAACGACACAAGCGAACTCGATTCTATTCAGGCTAAAGAAATTCCAGTAATCACTGAGGATGGCCATGACGTGCTTTCTGCTGCCGTTATGCTAGAAGCAATGAAAAAAGCTGGCGAAAAGGGCATCATCGTCAGCTGCCACTGCGAGGATCCGGCATTGGCTCAGGCAGCCCGCCCCTACCGCCAGCGTGCTTTGAGCTTTATGAAACAATACGGAATCCCGGCCGGTAAAATTCACATCAAAACACCTGACGTTCCGGCGGCCGTAAATTTTGAGATTGACGGAAACCTCACCCGCGCAAATTCACTCCTCGCCCTTGCCGAGGACACTGCCACAATCCGAAACATTGAGATTGCGAAAACAGCTGGATGCCATGTGCATATCTGCCATTGTTCAACAAAGGCAAGCATGGACGCCGTTCGTCGCGCAAAAAACGAAATAGCTTTCGGAAACACAAGCGAAGGCTTTGATTGCACGGTTGAAGTCACACCTCATCATCTTGGTCTGGTGGGAACAGACGCTCCGAATATCCGTGCCCTCGTAAATCCTCCGCTCCGTAGCGAAGACGACCGCAGGGCAATTATCGAAGCTTTGCGTGACGGAACCGTTGACACAATCGCCACAGATCACGCCCCGCACACACAGGATGACAAAGCGGCAGGCGCACCGGGATTCAGCGGAATCGAAACGGCTTTTGCAGTATGCAATACTGTTTTGGTCAAAAAGGAAGGATTCAGCCTCAGGCAACTCTCGCATCTCATGAGTGAAAATGCAGCAAAAATGCTTAGAGTCAAAGCAGGGCGGCTCGCTATTGATTACAACGCGGACTTAGTTCTTGTAAACCCGGATGAAGAATGGATTGTAAACAGTGAGAATTTTGCGAGCAAGGGCAAATCAACCCCGCTCGAAGGCAAAAAACTCTGCGGTAAAGTTCATGCGACATTCTTTGGCGGAAAGCAGGTGTTTTAAGGCAGAACGTTATAAGCCAATTCTTGCACCGGCGAATACGCCATAACCTCTTGTGTGGAATGTAGACAAGAAACTCGTTCCACACATGCTTACCTGTGCCAGAATTTCAATTGCACGGAAATTCAAGCCCACTCCAAAACGATGCTGGAAAATCTGATTCTGATATGCCGTGCCAAAATTAACGTTAAAAATTTCTTTTACGGCAGAAAGCCTGCAATCAAGCGCATATTCCATGTAGAAAATGGCATCGCTTGTATAAGGATTTCTTACCGCAAAGCCAAGAGACGGCTGAATTTTGAACCATCTTCCCCATGGCATATAAGTTGCATTCAAACCGAATTTTAGCGGACGATAAGCCTTGTATGAGTCTTCTGAATATTCAAAACCTTCTTCTTCGTTTTCTGTTCCGTAAGTGCTTGGCTTTACGTACCCATGATTTGGTTTGGGTTTTTCCTTTTCTTTGTCAGTAACATACTCCAAAAGATTGTCTTCGTAGAAGCTTGCATAGGCGATTGTGCTCATTTTATAATTGAGCGTTCCGGCCACCAAAGGAATTCGTGTATACAAACCTGCGTTCAAGCCATGTAGCCAGTTTCGTTCAATTTCAAAAGAAAAATCAAATCCTCCGTTTGAAAGAATTGCTCCAATATCTTCATCACTGACGGACTTATCATTTTCCTTGTAGTCTTTCATATTTACGGCTGTGTAAACATCGACATTTGCAGACGCTTTGGCCTCAATTTTACCCTCTGAAGTCATGGTCAGACTGGTATTCGCAGAAGTTTTTGGCACATACATAAGAGGAACGAAATAAGTTGGTGTAAATCTGATTCCGTAGCCCTTAATAATTGTCTGAAAAGAAGCGCCCATTGTATAGAAAAGATCCGCACAAGCCGTAACATCGACGCTTTTTGTTTCGTCAAGCTCAATCCCAGAACCAAGAATATCGAATAAATCTTTTGACACGTTTAGATTCACCGAAGATTCAAGTTCAGTAAAAAAAGAGAATCGGAAACGGCTGCTGATATTTAAATTCACGAAAGCTTTTTCATAATCATTCAGACCGATGTCAAATCCTGATTTTGGCATGTCACTCGCCATTTTCTGCAAGTCAATCTCGATATTTTTTGTGAGAACGTCATTTAAGCCCAGCGTATTGTTGGCAAAATTTGCGCTGGAATCAAAACCAATCTCAAAGATTCGATGAGGCTTTGACAACAAATCACCAGAAAATTCTACAGAATATCCGGCTGAAATTGCAATAATTGAGAAGATAAAAGAAAAAAGTGAAGTTGATAAAGTCTTTTTCATAATTCTGCCTCCACTTTATTTGTTTTTGTCCCAGATTTTAACCATCTGTCCGCTGGTCTGAATTTCAAGGGCAGCCTTAAAATCAAGGTGAGCATTTCTGGTAAAACTCTTTGGAGTTTCGCCGTCTGCATCGCAAATTTCAACCTTTACAAGTGGCATAACTGGATAAGTTTTGCATATCTTTTCAACTTCTTCATTGGTGAATTTAAGCTCATGCTTTCCATCACTTGTGTCCAGAACTTTGGGTTCGATTATCTTTTCTGGCTCCGTCTCTGCCTCCGCAGGCTGGCTGGTCTGCAAATCAAAAGTGACTTTTAAATTTTCAAGAGGCGTCTCATTATCAAGCTCATAATTAAGCGCAATGTACTCAATAATCGGTGTGTAATCAAGCCAGTCCTCACCTTCAGAAGATTTTTCGCGTTTCAGCATGTCATCCTCAAAAGTATTTCCCGTGAGCTCAAGAACATTGTCAATTGTAATTATATTATCGCGATTGTCACCAGACTTTGAATCCGTGACATCATCAAAAATAACCTGCAGTGGAAGAACGAGGGCGAGAGAAATTTTGAAGCCGAAATTCTTAAAAATCTGGAAATCATCGTTTGTGAGTTTGATTATCTTGTCATCACCCAAAATTCCAACTGAATAACGCAATTTCAAGCTGTCTGGGTGAGCGTTGAAGACATCCGCCATTTTTTCAATTTTGCAGGAATAATTTTCAGACTTAAAAAGCTCACCTGACGTTATCATAAAGTTTTCATCAGCTATATTTGCGAAAGTAACCTGCGTGTTTTTGACTGGAAGACCTTCAACATAGGCCAATTGGATTTCTGGCTTTTCTTCACCATTAGCAGTGTACACAGCGAAAACCTGGCCCTCCAGGCTCAATGCCTTCAAAGCCTCATTTTCTGTCGGCTGGGTAATATAAAGATAAGCCGGAATATCCGGGAATTTGATATTATTGATAAGATTTGATGAATCATTGCCGTCCAGGACATCGCCTAAAAGCGTAGAAATATTCAATCCCGTGTCAATTGTATCAGAATGGTTAAAATCAAGCCCCGCAGCTCCCAAATCAAGAATGACTTCTTCTACTTCATCAATTCGGCATCCACCACTCAATTTAAGGGCATCGCCTTCATCATGGAAAACAATGTGCGCATCCTTTACTTCAAATTCAATGAAACTTCCAGCAGGAGAAATATCATTTGGGGTAACTTCAAGTCCGTCAAGAACAGCTTCCTGTCGCAAAAAGTCCGAGCCGGAAGTTGTATTTTTGAAATTTTCTTTTGGAATCTTTATTCCGCCGTTCATTACAAATTGTGAGTTTTTGCAGGAAATTCCACTCCAACCCTCAGGCAAAACACAGGCAAAATACATGCTGCCCTTTGCGATTTTTGCACTCTTGAAAGTCTCATTCATGCCTGAAAAAGGAATGGTTTCTCCAATATCGATATGAGAAGCTTCACCTAAGTCCATATTGAGGCCCGTAATTTCTGCCAAATTCAATGTCTCAAAGCTGAAAGAAAGATCGTATGTGTTTAATACACCCAAAGTTCCCCCGGAAGCAGTACCGTCAATGAGGATTTCCATTTCTGGCACCAAATCCGCATTAGCAAGATTCAGCCTGATTGCGCCGCCTTTTGCACAGTCAACAAACGGTGATTTTGCAATAACATGGCTGCGGTTGGTCTTATCCACCAGAGAAAACTGAACCAGCAGAGAAAAATCTTCGCTTGGATTGGTATCCTTAGCTTTTTTGACCAAAACGTTCAATGCACCGGTTTTTAATTTCATTGTCTTAAAATCAGGTGCCGTAATCTTGAACCAGGCTGTAAGAGGTTCTCCGCCGTTTATTTCAGAAATTGTGCCCGGAATTCCTTCTGGGAAAATTGCTTTCGTAGCATCAATTGCAAGCTTATCATTTATGCTTTGATTGAAATCAGGAATCGGAAACTCCTTCTCAAAAGAAAAATCGCCCAAATCCGAATCAAATGAATTAAAAGGAGAAAGTTCTTTAATTGGATAATTGATGATATACTGAATTACAGCTTCTTCTTTTTGAGTAGGATTGTAATCGTAAATTTCAATTGCCTTTGCAGCCTCAGAAGCTTTTGTAGGATTTCCATCGGAATCGAGTTCACCGGTATTTTTTTCGATAATCTCACGAAGTTTTTTGACGTCAATTTTCTCTTTTAATGTAAATGAAAGATTACCCGCAGGAAGCTGATATTTTGCGTCAGACGAAACTGATACGGTTTCGGGAGTTTCAATGTTAGTAAAATCATAACAACTGAAAAACGAAAAAAGAGGAATTAGGGGAAGGAATCTAAAAATCTTCTTCATAATGCGTCTCCTATAAAAACTCCGCGTTAACGGCGTTGCAAGGAGGCAACGAAAATGCAAGCTTTCGCCAACGGTGAAAACTTGTCCGTGATAAAAATTACACGAAAGAAATTTTTATCATGCCTCCCAAAAATAGAATCCAACTTAGAGACTTATTCTGATACTTAAATTATAACAGTTTATCAGCAAATTTCTAGCAAAAAAAGGAAAAAAATAGAGATTTTGGATTTTTTTAAAGAATACAATCTTCGGCAAAATGCGACTGCGAACGGGGTGCCATTTTTCAACGCAGATTTACGCAGATAAACGCGGATATTAGTTTTCCATCTGTGTGAATCTGCGTTTATCTGCGTCTAGTTTTTATTTTTTCATTTTGGCAAAGGCGACTGCGGACGGGTTGCTGTTTTTCGACGCAGATTTACGCAGATAAACGCGGATATTTGTTTTCCATCTGTGTGAATCTGCGTTTATCTGCGTCTAATTTTATTTTTTCATCTTAGCGAAAGCGGCTGCAAACGGGTTATATGACATTCCGTCATCAGAACCAAAGTTGCGGTTGCCGTTGTTGCGCGGGCGGTCGCTCTGGAAGGCTGGCTTTTTGTCGCCTGTGCCGCTGCCCTTCTTAACAACTACGACGCGTTTTTTACCAGTGCCGTCAGCTGTACGCTGAGCGGAGTCGAAGCGTTTGCCCTCGTTGGTCTGGCCGAGACGGGTGTGCGCGTCGCTCTTTAATGAAAGGCTGATTCGCATTCGGTCTTTGTCGAGCGCGATGATTGTGAATTCTTTTACATCGCCGACTTTGATAACGTCCATCGGATCTGAGACGAATGAATCGCTTAGCTCAGAAACATGAATCAAAGCTGTCTCGTGCAAACCGATGTCAACGAAAGCACCGAAGTCAACTACGTTTTTGATTTTGCCTGTTACTTTCATGCCGACTGTCAAATCTTCGAACTTAACAACGCCTTTCTGCATGATTGGAGCAGGGTATCCGTCGCGTGGGTCGCGGTTGGGCTTTCCAAGCTCTTCGATGATGTCGTTCAAAGTTGTCTCACCGATGTTGTATTTTTCGATGAGTGCTTTTTTTGTATCAGCAGGAACCTGTTTTCCGCTCTTTACGAAATCCAGGACTTCACGGGCAACGTCATAGTTCTCCGGGTGAACCCAAGTGTTGTCGAGCGGGTCAGAGCTTTCTGCGATTTTCAAGAAGCCTGCGCACTGCTCGAATGCCTTTGGTCCAAGTCCTGGAACTTTTTTGAGCTCTTCACGGCTTGTGATTTTGCCGTTCTGGTCACGGTAAGCAACGATTTTCTTTGCTGTGCTCATGTTGATTCCAGAAACGTATTTCAAGAGCATGTAGCTTGCTGTGTTAAGGTTTACGCCGACCTGGTTAACGACAGAGCCAACGACCTCATCAAGCTGCTCGGCAAGCTTTTTCTGGTTTACGTCATGCTGATAAAGGCCAACGCCGATTGCCTTCGGGTCGATTTTTACAAGCTCTGCGAGTGGGTCCTGCAAACGGCGGCCCATTGAGATTGCGCCACGGATTGTAAGGTCAAGCTCAGGGAATTCTTCGGTCGCGACAGGGCTTGCAGAATATACAGAAGCTCCAGACTCGTCAACGACTGTGTATTTTACATCGCTGTCAGCATAGTTTTCGCTGATAACTTTTGAAACCAAAGCCTGAACTTCCGGGCTTCCTGTTCCGTTTCCGACCGCAACAACCTGAATGTCGTATTTGTCGATTGCTTCATTGAGGAGATTGTAAGCCTCGTCTGCCTGCTGAACCTGATAAATCTTGAAGTAGCCAAGGTATTTGCCAGTTTCGTCCAGAGCGGCACATTTTGTACCCGTTCGGATACCAGGGTCGATTCCGAGAACACGGCTTCCCTTGATTGGCTGGGTCATCAAAAGGTTCTTGAGGTTCTCACTGAAAAGCTCGATTCCGTGGTCGTCTGCTTCGTCAGTCTCGTCACTTCGGATTTCGCGGACAACAGCCGGAGAAAGAAGACGAACAAGGCCGTCCTCGATAGCATCTTTATGATATTTGTTTGAGATTTTTACCTTTTTCTGGAGCAATGCTACTGCATCATCAACAGGAACATCGATTGTAACGCTCAAAGCACCCTCGCGCTCAGCACGGTTGATTGCAAGAATTCGGTGCGGCTTAACCTGATTGAGAGGCTCTGTGTAATCCCAGTACATTTTGTAAGTTGATGTGTTCTCAGCGACAGTTGCGTCCTGTCCTTCCGGAACGATACCTTTTGTCTGGATTGAGCCAGAAGACATATAAAGGTCGTGAACATCCGAGCGGTTTTCTGTGTCCTGTGAAGTGCGCTCTGCGATAATGTCCTCGGCTCCCTGAATTGCGTCTTTTGCGCTCTCAACATTGAGGGCTGAGTCTTCGTTGTCTGTTTTGATGTATTTTTCTGCCTCAGCTTCAACTGCTGCGTCGTCGTTCTCTGCGATGATGAAATCTGCCAATGACTCCAGGCCCTTTTCGGCTGCGACCATACCACGGGTCTTCTTCTTCTTCTTGAATGGTGCCCACAAATCTTCAAGCTCTGTGAGTGTTTTTGCGTTCATTGCGGCATTGTAAAGGCTTTCTGTGAGTTTTCCCTGACCAAAAATGCCCCTTACGATTTCGAGGCGGCGTTCTTCAAGATTTTTATATGATTTGAACAAGTGGTCGCAATCAGTGACCTGGACTTCGTTCAAGTTGTCATGCTTTTCTTTGCGATAACGAGAAATGAAAGGGATTGTACATCCTTCATTCACCAGAGAGATAACTGCGCTGACCTGCTGAACACGGATATTAAGCTCGGCAGCGATTTTTTTCATGATTTCGACTTCGTTCACAACGAGAGCGTCGATTGATTCCTGTGTAAATTCCATAGTGCAAGTATTTTAACGAAAAAAAGCTGCCATGTCACGCACGGACCAGAAGGAAAGATTCGAAGTGAATTTCAAATTCCTATTTCATGGAAAAAATACAAAACTGGTGTTATACTTTAAATGAAAATTATTTCGGAGGAATATTTATGAAAATTTCAAAATTCACGGCAATTGCACTTTCAATTACAATTGCTTTCGGCTTTTCAGGCTGCAAAAAAGAAGATGATGAAAATAACAGCGCATCAATTTCTTTCTCAATTTCCGGAGCTTCTGCGCTTGGCACAGGAGAAAAAACTTCTTCTGCAGGTCGCTCTGTACTTTCGCCTGCACGAGCAGGCAGTGACACTGAAAAAAAAGAAAAGAAAGACTACAGCGTATCGCTACTTAAAATTTCAGAAGACGGCTCTGTCAAAGAAGCTCAGACAAAAGACGGTGAAATTTACATGTCGCCAATCAAATTCATTGTAAAATCATCTGTCACGAATGATGTTTTTATTGCCTACGAAGGTGAATCGTATGAAATGCATTCAGATTCATATTTGCTTAGCACACTAATCTGTGTTCATTCAAACGGCTCATACACAAATTTGCTCAACAAAACATCTTCAAATGAACAGAACTCTAATTTAAATATTGAAAGGGAACAAAACCTTTACATCGATACTGAAGGAACAGCATATTTTGTTGGCTCGGACTTTATTTCATATGACCTGCACTGCTTCAAGTTTAATCCAAAAACAAAGCAGAGAACGGAACTCTGTACTATAAATGCACCAAATGCACCAGGGGCAGGAAGCCGTTATGTCGTTCAGAAATTCATGATTTCCAATGACGGTTTATATGCATACATCGGACTCACGCTAAATACCGATAATTCTGACAACCGCATAATTGTCGTAAATACAAATACAAAGGAACAGACAGAAATAAAGGACATAAACAGCCAGTACTGGACTTATGACAAATACACCGATGCCCTGTATGTAACTGTCGCTTTCGGAAATACAAAAAAATACTCAAAAAACGGAAAAAACTTTCAGATAATCACAGACGATTATTATTGGGATTTATTTCCTGCAGAAAACGGTGTATATGGAACTTATACAACTACCAGCAAGGCAGTATTAACCAACCTTACAAATCCGACAAAATCCCCGATAGAAATAGATTCTTCGCTTTTTACGTCAGAATCAGAAGTCTCTATTGGAGATCCGAGTTACTATGGAAAAGACTATATGCAGATTGGAAACACACTTTTTATAGTGTTCAACTGGACTGACCCTAACTATCCTTCTTACGACAAGTGTACTGATGCACAAAAACAGGAACTTTATGACAACGATTACGCTGTTTCCATACACTTCACAATAAAACATACCATCTGCCGAATCAATACCGAAACAGGAACTGTTGAAAATGTTTTTGCAAACTCAGAGTTCAAGACCAGCACACACATAACTTCATGGTCAACAAACGGAAGAGTTTTGTACTACAGCGGCTACAATAACAAGGATATTCTTAACGGCAAAATTGATTTATCAACTTTGACGCACACACAAATAGATTCGGCCCAGGCCCTTTCCTGCATAGCCGCAATGTAGCCGTTTTATGCTAAAGTTCGAATTCGCGGAAGCCGGCTTCCCACAGGTCATCATCAGACATGTACTGGCGCAAATTCTTTCGGGCTTCCTCGAATTTAAATCGCATGAGGGATTTTGCTTTGTCACTGGTCATCTGGTAGATTCGTTCGATAAGGCGCGGCTGCAAATCACTTTCCACGCCCTGCTGTCCCATTGAATTTGAAAAAACAAAAACATTGAGCAATACGCCGTTCTTTTTGCGCTGCATGACAAGAATTGCGTCAGTGGCGAAGTGCAGGCCGTTTATATTGATAAGGATTTTTGGCACTTTTTCGTACATTTGAATTTCAAGCGTGTGCTCAAAGATGCATGAAAAATGGCTCAGACTCACGTCAAGCACGCTGCCTTTAAGCTGTCCATGTTTGGTAACAATACTGACTTTGCTCCGGGTATCGCAAATTGCACGAATATTCTTGCGCCGGCCACAAGCCTGATTTGCATACATTACTTTATCAATCAGGGAAAAATTCTTTGTCTTCTGATATTCGAGGGCAATACAGCCGCACTGGATTCCCACGTCAAAAAGATAATATTTTTCAAGCTTGGACTTTTCTTCTTCGCTCTGCTTTTTGAGGTAAAGCACACCAATCAAAATTCTTCCGGCATACTTTTCCTGCAGTTCGCGAATGTATTTGTCCCACTTGATTCCCTTAATCGGCATGTCAATGTAAAAGAAAAGAATCGAATCGGTGAAAGTTTCGATGATTACCTCGACTTTTGCCTTTAGCGGACAATAGCGGTCGTCACCAATTATGTAGGTTTCGTATCCGCGGGCCATAAAATCTTCAAGGAATGTTTCTGGCAGAAGGGTTGCATCCGGTACGATAAAAAACGTTTTTCTACCTTCAATAATGTGTTCTTTCTGTTCTTCCTGCATAAATCTTATTCTCCGTTTTAAAGGGTTTCCAGCGTCTTTCCTGTGTAATGCAGGACCAAAGCTATGGTTTTTGAGGCAGTAAGAAGCAAATCCATTTCAGAATACTGCCACATTCGGTTTTCGGATGCTGAGCCGGTCATGTCAGCACGAAGCATACCGTAATATTCGTTTCGATATGAAATTTCGCAGAAGCAGGTGGAAGCAATGTCCTGTTCTTTAAGGATTTCATAAAGTTCAGTGTGGTGGGCACGAAGCAGATTTTTGATGTCACTCACATAAAGCACTTCTGTAAGTCTGTTCATGTTGTTGCGAATCAATTTATTTGATATGTATTTAAAGTCTTTTGTTTTGGAAAGCTGGTTGATTTTTTGCAGGTAAATGGATTTTTCGGTCTGAATGCAAAGATGGTCAACTTCAAAATAGGAACTGATAAAGTTGAAAAGGTTCATGATGCAGATGCGCAAATCGTCACTGCCGGTAAGAAAGCGGAAAATATTGGAATGAAGGCTCATTGAACCCAGCGCCCGCTTTTTTTCGTCCTGAGGAACGATATTCGCGTGCTTTTCAGGGAGATAGATTACAAAGCAATTCCGCCCTTTGTTTTTTCCACGATAGAGCGCCTTTTCGGCACAAGAAACAAGTTTTTTTGTTTCGTCAGCATTTTCTGGATAGCGGGCAACACCGACTGTAATCGTGAGGGTTTGATTTATTATTTCAGAAAGCTGCAGTTCATTAACACGGACAAGAATTGTATGGCACAAATCCCAAAGTTCGTCATATTCGATAAAATTTTTGAAAATTACGATAAATTCGTCGCCAGAACCTCTTCCAAGAACGCCAATATCACCAATAATTGATTTGATTTCGTTGGCAACATCATAAAGAACTTTGTTTCCGACTTCAGCACCAAACGCATCCTTTATGTATGTAAAATTATCAAGGTCAAGAAGCGCGATAGAAAACGCTTCCCTGCACTTTATCAAAAAAGAAGCGTATGACAAAAGAGTTTCCTGAGTGTAAGCATTTGTTAGAGAATCAGTCTTAACCTCATTGTCCCGGAAAAAAATATCCATGATGTTATATTATACATCAGTATTTCTCAGAATAAAAGAAATTTAATATAAATTTAAATGGATTTTCACAGAAACCAATTTTGCTCAGATTTTGCGTCTGTTCAGTTCAGCCGGCTTAACTCAAGCGTTTTGCTTCCCCGGTTACGGAACGAAGCCAGCTCCAGTCCGCATTTTCCAGCTCGGATTCACTTGCACGCCACTGCCAGTTTCCGCTCTGGGTAGAAGGAGTATTCATCCTTGCGCTTCCGTCCTTGCCGATTAAATCCTGCATTGTGAGTATGCATGTGTTGGATTTGCTCCTTAAAGCCGCACCCATCATTGCATGAGGAAGTTTTTCCCCTGATTCAATCGAAAAGTATGAAAAAGCGGATTCTACGTCAGCTTTTGGCGCAGATTTCGTCCAGCCGAGAATTGTGTCGTTGTCGTGTGTTCCGGTGTAAACGACTGAATTTTCGATATAATGCTCAGGAAGATAGTCGTTTTCATCGCGGGTATCAAATGCAAACTGAAGCACGTTCATGCCCGGAAAGCCAGTCGACTTCAAGAGATTCCGCACCTCATCAGTCAAAAATCCCAGATCTTCGGCAATTACCGGCTTTGAAAGAATGCCAGTGCGCTCAAAAAAATCCATGCCCGGACCTTTGTGCCAGACTCCGTTTTCAGCCGTTTTGTCTCCGGCAGGAATACAGTAAAATGACTCAAATCCGCGGAAGTGGTCAATTCTGATGATGTCATAAATCTTAAAGCTTCGCTCAAGCCGGGATTTCCACCATGCGTAATCAGTCTGACTCAAATGCTCCCAGTTGTAGACCGGATTTCCCCAGAGCTGACCTGTAGCAGAAAAACTGTCAGGCGGGCAGCCCGCAACTTCAACAGGATGAAGATTTTCGTCAAGCAAAAAATTCTTGGGAGAAGCCCACACGTCAACGCTGTCAGCAGAAACATAAATCGGCAAGTCACCGATGATTTTTATTCCGTGGTCGTTGGCATAATTCTTAACACGTTCCCATTGAGTAAAGAACAAATACTGGAGCATCTTGTAGTAAACAATTTGATTTTGATGGCTCGAAGAGAATAACTCCAGCGCATCCTGATTTCTGAAACGCAATTCTGCAGGCCAGTCAGAAAGAGGAATTCCATTGTGAGCGTCCTTTATCGCCATAAAAAGTGCGTAATCGTCAAGCCAGAAATTATTTTGAGCGCAAAAAGAATCAAAATCAGAGGGCTTATGAGCAAAAAATTTTTCCTGGACTTTTTCAAAAACTTTTCGCCGGTTGATATATAGAAGCCCAAAATCGACTTTCTGCTCGCTCTTACCCCAATCAAGAAGCTCGTAATCCGAATAATTCAGAAAACCAGCCTTTACAAGTTCTTCAAAATCAATGAAATATGGATTTCCGGCAGCCGTAGAAAAACTCTGATAGGGAGAATCACCGTATCCAGTCGGGCAAATCGGAAGAAGCTGCCAATAAGACTGCCCGGCATCCGAAAGTTTATCAATAAAGGAATAAGCCCATTTTCCCAAAGTTCCTATTCCGCCAGCTCCCGGCAAGGACGAAATGTGCATAAGCACGCCGGAAACACGTTTCTTTAAGTCTGACATAAAAAGCCCTTTTATAATAAATTCCGCACACTTTCTCCTTCGATAAATTCAAAAGGAACTAAAATGTGACTACATGGTTTGTTGTGTTCTATGCGCTCCAGAAGAATCGAAAGCCCCTGCTCCACAAGAAGTTCTGTTTTTTGGCGGATTGTCGTGAGCCTGGGACAGCAATAATTCGCCAAATCCAGACCGTCAAAACCAGTTATAGAAATATCCTTAGGAACAGAGTATCCCAAATCATTCAAAGTACGCATCGCACCAATGGCCATAACATCAGCCATCGTAAAAATTGCCGTCATATCAGGCACTTGTTTTAGCAAAATTCTGACGGCTTCTGCTCCACCGCTGAATGAATATTTTGCCGAAACGAAATTCTTTTCAAAATCAAATGGAATTCCGTTCTCTTCAAGCGTCTTTTTAAAATTCTCGTAACGGCGACGAGAGGGTTCTGAAAATTCCAGGTCACCACCGATGACTCCGATATTTTTATGCCCGTTTTTGAGCAAATATTCGGCTATGCAAGCAGATGCCGCATAATCATCAGTACTTACGCTGGAAAGATTCGTATTGCCAACAGAATGTGCACGGTTGGAAATGACTACGCACGGAATCTGAACCTTCTCAAAATCCTCCCTGTAAGAATCAGGATTTCCGCCCAAAAAGACCATGCCGGCAGGCTTATGCTCGTAAAAGAAACGGCACGCGCGCTGAGCCTCGTTGTCATATTCATCGAGAATCACAACGTCAGTCATATACGGCAACGTCTCAAGACGCTTCTGAATACACTCCAGAAGAGAATTAAGGAAGATGTTTGAAGAACCTTTTATCAAAATGGCAATAGTTCTTCGTTCCTGTGTTTTTAAAAGCTTTGCGTTCTGATTGAGCACAAAGCCATATTTATCGATTACAGCCTGAACTTTTTCACGAGTAGATTCGCTTACACCAGCCTGTCCATTCAAAACTCGCGAAACAGTTCCCAAACCAACGCCACTCTCTTTGGCAATATCTTTTATAGTCATATCATCCCTTTACCGCGCCAGAAATAACGCCGCTAATAATATACTTCTGTGCGCAAAGATAAAAGGTAATAATCGGAATTATTGCAAGAACAAGCATGGCCATGAATCCGCCGTAATCAGTAGCCCCATAAGCTCCCTGCATTGCAATTTGAATCGCGACAGGAACGGTTTTGCTGTCTGTTCCAAGTACGAGATAAGGAAGAAGATAATCATTCCAGATCCACATCGCGTTAAGAATTGCAACCGTGATGGCCGTAGGTTTTAGCACTGGGAATATGATAAGGAAGAATGTCTGCAAAGGATTGCAACCGTCAATTTCAGCGGCTTCTTCCAAATCCAGCGGAATAGATTTTATGAATCCGGTGAACATAAAAACTGAAAGACCAGCACCGAATCCAAGATAAACGAAATTGATTCCCAAAACGTTATCAAAATTCAACCTGTTCACAACATAGGTCATCGTGTACATGACCATCTGGAAAGGAACAATCATGCTGAAAGCAAAAAGATAGTAAAGCCCCTTTGTAAAACGATTTTTAACGCGAACAATGAACCATGATGTCATCGAAGTGCACACCAGAATCAAGACGACAGAAAAAACCGTTATGAAAGCCGAGCGCAAAAATGCCTGAAAGAATCCGGCAGTTGTAAGTCCGGCAATATAATTCGACAGTCCGACGAACATCTCTCCTTTCGGAATAGAAAAAGGCTCGCTGGAAATAAAAAGCCGAGATTTAAATGAATTGATGAACACAAGCGCAATCGGAATGAAAAACAACACCGCCAAAAGCACAAGAAAATCAAAAACAACTGTGTTCATCGTTGGAAGCTGCAAATGACGTTTTTTCATTGTTCAATCTCCTTTCTTGATGTGAGTTTGAGCTGAAGGAATGCAATCAGGGCAACAATAAGGAAGAAAATAACTGCCTTTGCCTGACCGACACCCTGCCAGCCTACGCGACCGTAGAAGGTGTTGTAAATATTAAGGGCAAGCATTTCAGTCGTGTTTTCAGGAGCACCAGCCGTAAGGGCAAGGTTCTGGTCAAACATCTTGAAAGTATTTGCCAGCGTCAGGAACATACAAATCGTTACTGACGGCATTACAATCGGAAGCTTGACTTTGAACAAAACCGTCAAAGGCGAAGCTCCGTCAATCTGTGCAGCCTCAAGAAGCTCATCCGGCACATTCTGCAAACCCGCGATGTAAATTACCATCATGTAGCCGATAAGCTGCCAGTTCGTGAGCACAACAAGTCCCCAGAATCCATATTGGGTCTTAAAAGTTATGTCCACGCCAAAATACGAAAGGACACCGTTAATCAGAAGGTTCCAGATATAGCCAAGAACGATTCCGCCGATGAGGTTCGGAAGGAAGAACACCGAGCGGAAAAAAGTCGTTCCGTGCATTTTCCTGACAAGCAGGAGGGCAAGGGAAAATGCAAAGACATTCACCGTAATCATCGAAACAATTGTGAACAAGGACGTGAACCCCAACGCGTGGAGGAATTCTTTGTCGAAGGTAAACGCCTTGATGTAGTTTTCAAAACCGCCCCATTTTGCATTCGTGACCGTAGTGAACTTTGTGAATGACAATCCAATGCCCATTAAGAACGGAACGATGAAAAACAAAGTGAACGCAAGCAGGGTCGGAAGTACGAAAATTGGGAAATAGCGTGCTGATTTTTTCATACTACAGACTCCTATAAAAAGTCAAGAAGATTGTTTCAACAATCGATTGACTTTTTACGCCACTTCGCAAGTTACATACCGCAGGTATGATAAATGAGAAGTGGCAGTTGATAAGCAAGTTTGCAAAGCAAACTTGGCAGGATAAAAATCCAGCGATATTTTAGACGGATTTTTATCCCAACTCCTTTCTATTGTATTGGCCTTTTATTACTGAGCGGCCGCACTCTCTTTTGCCCAGCTTGATGCAACTTCAGAAGCAACTGCGCTCCATTCTTTTGAGCCCTGAGCATAGCGGAGCAAAGAAGCACCGAAATCATCCTTGAATTTCTGTGAAGGGAACAAAGTGAAGTTCCAAGGTACAGAATTGATTCCAGGTTTTGTTGTCCATGCGATGATTTCTTTTGCGAGAGGATCAGTTGGGCGCTCGTTAGCAGCAAAAGTATCAAACGGAGGAATGAAACGGAATTCATCGATTACGTATTTTTTACCCATTGCGCTTGAGAACATCCAGTAAACGAAGTCAGCGGCAGCTTTCTGGTCAGCCTCTGAAGCTGTTGAGTTGATACAGAAGAAGTTTTCTGTTCCGACACACAAGCCCTGGCTTTCTTCACCAGCGACACCTGTATAAATTGGAAGATATTTTACGTTCTCAGGAAGAACTTTGTTTCCTGCAACGCCTTCAATCTGTACCCAAGCCCAGTTACCGTTCTGAACCATAACACAGTTTTCAAGAGCGAACTCTGACATTGAATCAACAACAGTCTTTGTACCTACAGTCTTACGGTCTACTACAGAATAGTCGAGGTAAAGGTCGAAAATATTTCGGAAATTGTCGCCGAATGAGAAGTCAATTTTGTTTGTTGCGTCAGAAGCCAAGTCTGTTTTGTTTGTTTTGAATTCATAGTAAACAGGAAGGTTTGCAAGGTGTGTCTGCCAGCGCCAGTCTTCACCAGCTTTAAGTGATGTAGAAGCGAAAACACCTTTGATTCCGAGTTTTGGAGCTTTTGCCTGCATGTCAGCAACAAGTTCCTTGAGCTTTGCAAAATTGTTGATTTCATCCATGCTGCTGAAGCTTGTTGCACGGTCAGAAAGAGCGAAATATTTGTCTGTAAGAGCCTTGTTGTAAATGATTCCGTAGCCTTCGATTGCATAAGGGATTCCGTAAACACCGGCACCAACAGAAACAGCGATTGATTTGTCGCTCAAATGTTTGTAAAGATCAGTATTTTTGAGGTCAGCACAATAATCCTTCCAGCGTGCATAACCTTTTGGTCCGTTAATCTGGAAGAGAGTCGGAGCTTCTTTTGTAGCCATTTTTGACATGAGAGTCTGTTCGTAAGAGTTGTTTGCAGCAGTTTCAACAATGACCTTAACGCCAGTCTCTTTTTCATAAGCTGCGGCAAGAGCTTTGTACTGTTCAGTAACCTCAGGCTTAAAGTTGAGGAATCGAACGGAAGCAGTTTTCTTTCCGCCACAAGAAGTGAATGACAATGCGGCAGAAACCAGCATCATGCCAAAAGCAGCGGCAGATGCAAATTTGTTCAGTTTTTTCATGGTGAACTCCTTTAGGATTATTGATGTATAACGGAAACGTTTCCACAACGTTTTCCTTATTATCACCCCACTTTTCTTTCTTTGTCAAACTTTTTTTGATATTTTTTTACATTTTTTTTGAATTCCGCTATAATTTTCACCATGACTACAGACATTTCGATTACCGTCAAGCCAAATGACGAAAAAAATCAGAAGCTGATTGACTCAGAAATCCTGCGCGCACTTGAAAAAAAGGGAATCCGCGCCCCAAAAGAAGATGTGATTTCTGTTTTTGTAAAAAAATCGATTGATGCACGCCACGGACAGATAAAAATCCTGCTCAGATACAAAGTTTACATCGGTGAAAAGCCGAACGGAGACGGAGAAATGCTCCCGGTCTGGAAAAAGGCTGACGGAAAGCATCAGGTCATCATCGTAGGCTCAGGACCGGCAGGTCTTTACGCTGCCTTCCGCCTGCTCGAAGACGGAATCAAGCCTGTAGTTATCGAACGCGGAAGCTGCACAGACGAACGCAAGGGCGATGTCAAAGAACTTGAAAAATCAGGAAAACTCAACGCCCAGTCAAATTTCTGCTTTGGTGAAGGCGGAGCCGGTACATTCTCAGACGGAAAGCTTTACACAAGAAGCAACAAGCGCGGTGACATCGGTAAAATCTACCGCATTTTCGTTGAATTCGGTGCCCCGGAAAAAATCATGACGGACGCCCACCCCCATATCGGTACGGACAAGCTGCCCGGAATCATCAGCGGAATGCGAAATAAAATCATCGAACTCGGCGGAGAATTCCACTTCGACACCCTCTGCACTGATTTAATCGTTGAAAATGCCACGGCAAAAGGCGTTAAAATCAGAAACCTTCGTTCCGGCGAAGAACAATCCCTCACAGGCGATGCAGTCATTCTTGCGACAGGTCATTCAGCAGTCGATATTTACAAAATGATTGCAAAAATCTCGCCATCTTCGCTTGAAGCAAAAACTTTTGCAGTTGGCGTGCGCGTTGAGCATCCGAGGGCACTCATCGACTCAATCCAGTTCCACGGAAAGCCAATGCCACAGGCAGCAGAATACAGGCTCACAACACAGGTCGAAGAACGCGGTGTTTACAGTTTCTGCATGTGTCCGGGAGGCTTTGTAGTTCCATGCGCCACAGCAGAAAATCAAATCGTAATCAACGGAATGTCAAGCTCAGGCCGAAACAGCCAGTGGAGCGACGCTGCAATCGTAGTTGAACGCCGCCCGGAAGATATTCCAGCCGAATATCAGGAACAGGCCCAAAAAGCAGGCTGCCCGGCCCTCGCAGGACTTTACTGGCGAACAGCTCTCGAAGAAGAAACTTTCCGCCAGGGAAAAGGTCAGTTCGCACCAGCACAAAAACTCACGGACTTTTTAAGTCACAAAGACTCAACGACACTCCCCGAAACAAGCTACAAACCGGGAGTCGTCCCAAGCAGGCTGGACAAATGGCTTCCATCCGAAATCAGCAGGCGGCTTGAACAGGGATTCCGAGACTTCGACAAAAACATGCACGGCTTTGTTTGTGACCAGGCTCTTTTAATCGCAAGCGAAACCCGCACCAGCACCCCAGTGAGAATCACGCGCGACAAAGAAAGCCTTGAATGCCTCGGAATAAAAAATCTCTATCCAGCAGGCGAAGGCTCAGGCTACTCAGGCGGAATCGGCAGCTCTGCGATGGACGGAGAAAAAGTAGCCGCAAAAATCAGCGAGAAATTGAAGAAATGACAAAAGACGAGCTTTATTCATTAAAACGTGAACTATACCGCTGGGCAAAGGAAAAACTCAGAGGAACTTCTGTAATTAATGAACTAAGTGGAAATATAATTGAAATCTCAACCCAGGGAATCGATGAATGGTTTTCCAAGTCCAAATCAGAAGAGCAGATAAAATCAATTACCCTGCTGCCAGAAATATTAAAGACCGCAAAATACAGTCATTCTGAAAAAAATATTCATACAGAACGCAAAAATGCTCCTAGTTTTGAATATTACGAATGCCCGCTTGAAATTGAAGAAAAGGATTTTAATGCCGTTGTAAGCATAAAGATAGTGATTGCCTCGCAAGGCGATCGAAGAATATACTATCATCATTATCTTGATGATTTAAAAAATCAAACCGCCCTCAACTCTAGTGCGCAGACCAAAAAGGAATAACGCAGTTTTATCGGACGGTTCTAAACATTATTCTAGCATAATTCGCTTAAATGTCAAGAAATGCTAGAATTATCCCCAGGGCAGACGCATTATAGTTGTTGTAGAGCATAAAGCAGGCATTTTTCGTTTTGTGAGCAAAGTGTCTGCTTGTTGCCGATTGTCAGATTCTTCTTTTTAGTTGAAACTGGTAATTCAATTCCTTTCAGAAGATTCATTACAAGTTTCCTGATTATATTCAGATTCTGCGCCACAACGCAACGCCAGCTAGCGTTGTGTATCTTTCTTACACGGCAATAATCCTCATCAAAAACAGTGTCCAGCACCCAGTGAAGGTTATTTTCAATGCTCCAATGAGAACGCATGGCTTTTGCGGCAAGCCTTACATCTTTCAGGCTCGTAATAAAATATCTGAATTCTGTTGATTCGCTGCCATTTGTCATCCTGTGGCTTCTGACCATTCCGACAGCTCCAAGATTTTTCCATTCATCCTTTTCTGCAAGCCATTTCAGGTTTGTACAGAGGTAATAGTCGCGTTTTTCAATACGGCCATGGTCTTTTTCAACTTCGCAGGAAAGGCTTTGAATCTTGTATCGCTGACGATATTTTTCATCAAGTTCATGATTGAAGAAGTCTTTTACATCCTCATGAATCTTTTCCTGGTTTCCTTTCAGAGAGAAAAGATAGTCTGCCTTCTTTTCGATGATTTTCTCAGCGATTTTCTTCTGACAGCCCATGGCATCGATTGTAACGATAAGTCCTTTGATTTCTAAAAGGTCCAGAAGTTCAGGTATTGCTGTTATTTCGTTTGATTTTTCCTCTGTCTTGACCTGTCCGAAACAGATTTCCATTGAACTGGCAAATGCAGAAACGACATGTGCTGCCTTATGAGATTTCGACTCATCGTTATGATTTGTATAGGCAGAGCGTTTTATCGTTTTCCCGTCAATCGCTATGATTTCTTTTTCCGGAATCTGAGAGCCGAATGTTTCCCGTGCATAAACAGCCAGTACTCTTTCAAGTTCTTTTCCGTCAATTCCTGCAAGCACCCTGAGAATTGTATCTGCACTTGGAATCCCGTTTGGAAGCTCAAGGTACTTTTTGAGCCTTTCTTCCCAAATTTCCGCAGTGAAATGGATTTCTTCAAAGTCTTTACAGCCTGTGAGATAGCCTATCAGCACAATCATTAAAATATCGCACAGATTATGTTTCTTACATCGGTCAATTCTGAAATCCTTAATTGTCATTAGCGATTCTTTCAATGTCATTTTTCACCACCAGAAAGAATTCTAATGTTTTTTGAAGTTTTTAAATACCATACATTTTAAAAGTCTTTATAATGCGTTTGCCCTGTT
>Ga0129306_1000348_pt1 | contig 76557 bp, 75 predicted proteins | sample P827metagenome_FD_94438 | JGI IMG/M metagenome (GOLD analysis project Ga0129306, IMG submission 94438) | Capybara group fecal microbial communities from Wisconsin, USA - P827 metagenome | ecosystem: Host-associated > Mammals > Digestive system > Large intestine > Fecal | place: USA: Wisconsin... | reverse complement strand
CTTATTTTCTTAGTCGCAGGTATCATCGTAACTTCCAATTTCTTTGCTCCTCTCCGTTATATTATTCAGTTTTACGCCGTTTATAAGTTCAAGTCCTATTGTGGCATTATGGCTGACTGTTATATATTCAGCACATTTGATAAGTAATTCAATTTCAAGTGTATTTAACCTCTTTCTTCCTGACAAAAGATTTTTAAGCAGATTTGTCTTCTGTGGAACATCGTTATAAGTACAACAGTTATACTTCAGCTCCGCAAGTTCTATTATTGCTTTTTTTATTCTGTCATATTCAATTTCCGGACTATCCATAAGTCTTGATATCTCATTTTTCTGTTTTACGACTTCGCCAGTCAGAACATAGACACTCATTTCGGATTCGATATCAAGTAGGCTCGGATTTGCAATCGCTGAATTCAGCATATTCAGAACAGCTGATAATATCATCTGATCAGTAGCTGCGAATTCAAACTGACTGCACATGGATGACTTACAATTCCAGACACCTCTTTGATTTCTGATAAGTTTCTTCCTGCATTCTGCGCATATCAGCATGTTTCCGATATCTTTCAGTTCATCAGGGACTATGCTGATATTTGTCGCTTTCTTAGCCTTTTTTATATTAGCCCTATGAAATATATCAGGTGAAATGATCTTCGGATATGTGTCATTACCAAGATATTTCTCATTCTCCAGTATCCGTTTAACCATGTTCTTGTTCCATTGACAGTCATCGCCTGGATGATATGGAATATTCTCAGCCTGTATTTCTTTGGATATGTCAAGCAGACTTCTCCCTTTAAGGTATTCAGCAAATATTTTGGATACGGCATATACCTCTCTCGGGTGTGTTGATATCTCTCCGTTTATCATCTGATATCCGAACGGTATTCTTCGATTTTTAGCCATTTCTGCACCTCCTTTCCTCACAAGGATACCACAAATCTGCTGTCTTATCTATCACCAAACCCAACAAAAAACGTGCTTTGTTTTTGTTTACAAAGCACGTTATATTAGTATTTTAGGTCTTAATAATTATCCATTTACCTTTTCTTGGAGAACCTTCCCATTTTATAATATCATTCTTTTTTAATCGGTCTATTGCAGTTCTTATCTGAGCTTCTGTTAGCGAAAGTGACCTTGCAATCTCGCTACGTGAGATAGTTGGATCATCCTTGATCAAATCCAATATTTTCTCAGTTCTTTCCATCACTTCAAGAGTCTTGTTTCTATTAGGTTGTTATTTAGGTTGTTTTTTAGGTCGTTTTTCAGTTTCGACCAGTTCTTTCTCCACCAACGGCAAAGTAACAACTGTTTTATTCGGCTCATCTCCGCCGAAATACTCGTCTATCGTTGGCTCAACAAATCCTGCTTCTCTCCAAATCGAAAATATATCAGGAACTCCGCTGCCTGCATGTTCTCCAAATCCAAGCAGATTGAACATCTTCATAATGTTGGCATTTCGTGGCTCTGAATCACCTCCACGAAGCATCTGCCTTTTTCCGACAATACTTGTGCCGGGATTCTTCATTATTATCTTACTATACCACGAAAAGCTCAAAATGTCAATCAAATTTGGGTATCCTCTCTGAATGTAATACCAGATATAAGCCTGAATTCAAGTGTTTTGTCTTTAACAAGAATTCCTTCGACTATCATACTGAACATTTCTTCATCGAATTCTGTTAATATACTTGACTTGCTTTCTATGCAATCTATAAGGATGTCAAGCTGTTCAAGCGTATCATCTTCATTCTCAGCCTTGGATATTTTCTTGAGTTCACGTTCTTGTCTTGCAAGCTGACTTTCAAGTTCTGTCAGCTTTTCGTTGTACTTCTTCTCATCCATGAAGCCTTTCTTTCTTAATCTGGATAGTACGTGACGCTGCTCTTTAATGTCTGCCATGCTTTTATGAATATCCAAGACTTTAGTGTTACCGCTGAAACGGCGCATATTCAGTTCCTGCAAATTCCTTCTGAGCGGCAGCAGTATTTCTTTGTTGTGCAATATCAGCTTATTGCTCATTGATATAAAAGCCTGCTGTATTGTTTCTTCGGAGATAGGTCTGGCACTGCAGCTTTGTGAATCTATATCATGTTCGATGCACGACCAGTAGTACTTACCATTACTGCGTTTTCTCTTATATGTACTTCCACACTCTCCACACTTTATCATAGAGCCCAATATATGTTTTCCCTTTGACTGTCTATGGAACCTTACTGTTGATTCAGCAAGCATTTCCTGTACTTTCTGAAAATCCGCTTCGGAAATAAGGGCATCGTGCGTATCCTTAACATAAAACTGATCTCTTTCGCCCTTATTTCGCTTTTGTATCATCGGAAGTGTGTCAGTCTTATATGTCTTTTGTAAGAGTGAGTTTCCGGTATATTTCTCATTTGACAGTATGTATTTCACGATCTTATGATTCCACTTCTTTTGATACATACCTGTCAGTATTCCTCTGTCATTTAGTATCTGAGCTATCGTATTCGTACCTATACCACTCAGATACCAACAGAATATCTGCTTCACGATCTCTGAGGTTTCAGTATCAACGACCAGTTTTCCATTCTCTTTTGAATAACCATATGGCGGAACGCTCTGGACAAAAGTTCCCTTTTCCATACGCTTTCTTACACTCCACCGCATATTCTGCGATATTGAAGTCGATTCTTCCTGAGCAAGTCCACCCATAACTGTTATCATCAACTCATCACTGGTCTTGGCTGTATCAATGTTTTCCTTTTCAAAGAATATTGTTATTCCAAGCTCTCTAAGGAGTCTGACGGTATTAAGACAGTCTTTCGTGTTTCTGGCGAATCGGCTGAGTGACTTTGCATATATCCTGTCTATTTTTCCACGCTTGCAGTCACGAATCAGCCTTTGAAATTCTGTCCTCTTTTCTGCACTGGTACCTGTTATTCCCTCATCTGCGTATATATCTACAAGCTCCTCAGTTTCAGAGCCTATGAACTTCTCACTATAGAACTTGACTTGTGCAGCATAGGAGTGTAGTTGGTCCTCGCTACTTGAAGATACTCGGCAATAAGCCGCACAGCGTATTTTGCGTATCGTATTCTCGGCTTTTACCGGAGCAATATATGTAACATTAGCCATACTGAGCCTCCTTTCAACACACAAGGATACCACACTCCGCTCGGAATTGGTATCATCAAAGGGAACAAATGCGGCGGTTCACATTTGTGCAAACCGCCATTCATTTTAGATTAAAACAGGATTATTTATCGTCAAACTATTGATTTATGGGCTTATTTATGGTATAATAACATATAGGCAGACATTTGCCGATCTTATTGAGGAGGTTATTATATGGCACAGAATACAAGATATGGAAAACCATCTATGACTGATCTTCCGCCAGAACTTGGTCGACAGATCATTAACGAAATAATGCATGCTCCTCGTCCGGATACTCTTACTATTCAAAAGAAAAACCTTGAGGTTATGGAAGAACTAAGACGTAAACTGGAGAAAATGAAAAATGATTAAAGGTGTTTTTGAATACGATTTATTTTATTGCAATCATTTAGGAACATCTCCTTCTGATGAGCAAGACATTATGAATTTTACTCTCAAAAACGCCAAAACAGGGCGCGGTCTGCTGGATTATCTCCAGCATTTCGCATTCCCTGAGGAAGATGCAGGCGTTATGAGAACATACCTCGTTAGATTTAAGCCTACTGATGAGTTAGTTGCATATTTTTCTCTCAAAGCAGGACTGGTATCTATCAATGAACGTGAGACCGAAGATGGCATATCATTCGATACTATCCCCGGCGTAGAATTAGCGAATTTCGCCGTGAATCATAGTTTTGTTAAAAAATACGAAATCAACGGTATCGGTTCTGTTATCTTTGAAAATCTCATAAAACAGATCATTAAAAACGTTTCATACGATATTGGTGTAAAAATCATCTATCTTTTTGCTTTGCCTTACGAGAATCTGATTAACACCTATTCTCAATATGGTTTCTCAAGATTATCATCCAAATCAGAAGACGAGCTGCATAAGCGTTTAAAACCTCGTTATGACCAGTCTTGCATATTTATGTTTCAACAATTGTAATATGTATTAAGCTCCACTCATTTGAGTGGAGCTTCTTCATTATCAGCTTTGCTCGCTGCTATGCAGAAGCACATAGCAAGAACTCCCACAGTTCCGCCGAACATTGCGCCTGCGATGAAGTGTATCATGCGTTCACCTCCCATTCACGGATAGTCATGTACCTTTCAGTAACAGTAACTTCGTTGATCTCACGGATCCTTACCTTCTCAGTCTCGGATATTTCCTTTTCTATTGCTGCACTACCTATGATTTGGTCCATAACTGCCAGCATATAATCTGCAAGTCCGGGTCTGTTATTATTCATTTTTGTTTTCCTCCCTTATCTTTCTCCAGAACCTTTTAAGCTCCGTTATGTTTTCAGTTGTATTATTTTCAGGCAGTGACGACAGCACATCCTCCCTATACGCTGTTTTTATTCTGCTGCTTGCTCTTGGGTCAAGTATCGAAACGATGCCCTTGTCGCCGGCATTTCTGATGAGCCGCCCTGCACCTTGTTTCAGCTTTATCACCATTTCGGGAACTGCAACTTCCAGAAGCGGACACTCCGCCTTTGACATCTTATACTCCATGATCGGCTCGGGTACGGGAAACGGCAGTTTGAATATTATCACCTGTGATAAACTCTCGCCCTCGACATTTATTCCTTCCCAATATGTTCCGGTGCCAAGTATTACCGAATCCACATTTTTACGGAAGTTTTCAAGTCTTTGTTCCTGAGACGAGTCGCTGCTCTGTATCATTATCTTATACGGCAACCCTGCACTTGTCAGCTGTCCAAAGACATAGTCTCTATCGTCCTTTGCAGTAAAGAGAATAAGCGTCTTTCCATGTGTTATCTTCAGCAGTCTGACTATCTCGGCAATGGCTTCCTGGCGGTAGCGATTGCGGTTATACCTTTTCGGACAAGGAAGCTTATTGGACACATACATCATAGAATGCTCATCGTAGTTGTAAGGTGACTTCTTGGGTTCGGAAATACATATATCATCAGGACAGCCGAGACTATCCATGAAGTAACTGTATCTGTCTTTGAGTGTTCCTGAATTCTGAGATGTTAATGTTGCCGATGTCAGTATCGTGCTCCTTGAACTTGAAAACAGCAGTCTTCCTATATCTCTGCGTATATCTTTCCTGCATACGTTTATGCGTACACCGTGCTCGTTGGACAGCCATACAAGGTTGGCATTGTTTTCGGAGTCTCTCAGTGTTTGCAGGCTGTGCAGCCTTCGGTTTGTCCTCATTTCTATCTCTTTCATATTTGAGCGCAGCTTGAGGACCAGCTTCTTTATTTCCGTACCCGGTCTGTAATAGAAGGTCTTCATGTCAGCGTCTGCCGCTGCCTGCTGCTGAGATATGTCATTTTTAAGGAAATTGAAGAAAGTGTCAACCATTTTTATAGTCTCGATTATAAGACGTGACATAGTGTTCTTTCTGTTGCTTGTGACTTTCATTATCTCTCTGCTGATCTCTCTCTGGCTAAAAGAGTTAGTGAAAGCGTCCCTGAACTTGATTTCAAGATTATGAGCCTCATCAACGACTATAGTGCTGAGATTTCCTTTGAATATCCCTCTGCCTGATTCCATGTTAAGAAGGTGCGAAACCAGCATATTCTGGTTGCAGATAACAATTGAATCATTACAGCGGATACGCTCACGCATTTGAAGGTACTCGCATCTTCCTCTGTATTTGCAGTCATCACACTTCTGACCGACTGAAGTTATGCACACCTTATCCCATGCTCTGTCGGTAACACTCAGTGCTGATTTACGCTGGACTCCACGCAATGCCAGTTCAAAGAGAGCGGCAAATTCTTCGTTTTCCTTACGATGCTTTCTCGCTTCCCTGAGACATATGTAATTCTTCATTCCTTTAGCCACCTCGACTTTCGCTTTTACTCCTATCATTTTAAGGACATTCTGTACATCCCGTTCAAGCTGCTCCTGCAATGCAATAGTTGACGTTGCTATCACTACCTGTCGGCGGTCACGAAAGAACTGCTGTACTATCGGCACAAGATAGGCGATCGACTTTCCGATACCGACCTCCTCTTCCACTATCAGCGAACTTTTATTCATGATCGCCTGTGCTATCTCCTGAGACATCTCGACCTGTCCCAGGCGGCGTTCAAGACCGTTCCGTTCTGCTTCGTCAAAAAATCTGCTGACCGCAGTATCAAGCGGTAATTCCATTATTTTCATAGTTATTTCAACCCCTTGTTATCCATATCAAGGCTTATCCTTAGTGCTTTCTCTATCCTTCGGATATCCTTTTCACTTAGTCTGCCGATATACTTTTTCAGTCTTAATACTGATATAGTCCTTATCTGCTCTGTCAAAACACAGCCCTGATACTTCGTGAGAATACCGTAATGTATTATCACATGATTGGGTAGCTGAGCTTTCATCTGAGATGTGATAGGAACAATTATCGTTGTATCGGCATAGTGATTGCCCTTGTTGTTCTGAATTATCACCACAGGGCGTTCGTTTGCCTGTTCTGAGCCAATACCTTGTCCCAGATCGGCAACGTACATATCTCCACGTTTGGGTATCAGCATCATATCTCTCCTTTATGTAAGTGGGACTGCCTTACAGCAGCCCCATGTATTGTTGTCCGCATATATCGTTTCATATGCAGACGCACCTCCGCAGGGGTGCTTTACCGTCACGCTGTGCGACGGCATTTTCCTTAATCAAAGGCCTCGGATAATCTCTCGCCATTTCTGACGCCCTCCGGGGAAGGGAGCACATAAGCCGAACAGAGTCCTCACTGTTCACGCAGATCCTTGTCTCTCTGCCCTTACGGAGTCAGAGCCGCTGGTGCGGACGGGCGCGCAAGTCGGCTGTCATTGCCATAATGGGAGTGGCTTCGCTCCCACCGTCATGCTCATATTTATCGCTCGCCCGTTTCCGGGGTCGTGGCGTATGGATGTCCGCGGCTCGCAGGTTTGTTGCCCACACCGACCTAGCTGCACACTTATGAGCTGCTATTCAATTTTCAAATTCCTGAAAGGAGTTTTTTCCCCCTTCACTTGTATACGGAAAGAAACAGCCATTTTGACAACCATATATTTTTCACTTTTTCAAAAGTTTGTTAAGGTTGCACAATATACGCTTCTTTATTTTATGGATATTTTGTTGAGTTGTGTTGAGAATCGCAGCACATTCTCGTTCGGTCTTGTTTTCATAAAACAGCATTTTAAGAAGCTTCCGGTCACGTTCAGATAATTCTCCAACGACCTGACGCAGCTTACATATTTGCTCCTTAGTATCTGCTGTTTTCTCAGTATCTTCATCCGAAGTCATTTCATCGAAGTTCTCGACTTCACCATTCAAATCGCAGAACATGATCACGTGCTGCTCAAAAGAGCTATCCTGTTTATCAATGTTCCATTCTGAGCGTTTATATGCTTTGTAGACTTCCTCGCTTACCTCAATGTCAACATATTCTTTGGTTAACGTGTCATAGACTTTTAATATTTTTTGCTCCATTATTTTGACCTCCGTGTTGATTTTGATATGTAACTCAACACGGAAAATCATGGATATTTAGCCGTATAGCACAGCCATTTAACGTTGTTTTTCATTTCTGTGTCCTTTCAGCGGACACAAAAACGGAGCCTGCATACATAGTACACTGACTCCGAGGCTGCCTGATAAATGGGCGCACTAAAGAAAGGGTACTAAATATGCTTTTCAAAAACGAAAAGTCCATATTTGTATCCGCAGCCCTTAATGCATATCAGGCGTTGAATATTTGATTTATAATATATAAGGTTACTCAAGAGGAGCAACTTTGCAGCAAAGTATCAATAAAAATTATAAACAAAAAAGAGGGCATCGACAGGGATGCCCTCTACCACTAAGGTAAAGACCATTCCTGCCGATGCCCTCCATGCGATCGTCTGTAAGACGTCGGGATTTTAACTATCGGGTTCGGTTTGCTTGAAATACAAGGACTTACTATCAAGGCGCTGTTTCAGCCGGGCCTTGCTATCCGCAAACCGCTTGCTGCTTTATTCAGTTTTATTATCAATTGGAAATGATTATTTCTATCGCTTCTTTTGTACGGCTTATACGCTTTCTACGCATAATAATGCCACAGCATTGACATACAGACTTGTACGCTCCCTTATTATCAGGCAGTCCAACATTAAGATTTGCACAGTTGGGACAATACCATTTTGAGTGATCAAAACAGCCGCCGATGGGAACATCGTCGTCACGATCATATTTTTTCCCCTTATTCATTTTTATCCCCTCCATCAGATTTCTGATGTTGTAGTTATTATAGCAGAAAGTATGTTCTGTGTCAATATTAAAAAAAGCAGGTGCACAATCAGTTGTGCACCTCAATAATTTATTTCTGTTTTTTAACAAGCATTTGTTTTTTTAATTCAAAGAATAAACGGTAAAAAGCAAAAATCGATCCTTTTTCAAAAAGGTATTGACAAATCCATTTATGTGATATATAATACTGATTGTAAGTAAACAGTGTTTACCGAAGGAGTGATATAATGCCGAGAGACAAAACCAACGCACATCAAAGGATAATCAAAGCTGCAACAGCCGAATTTCTCGAACACGGCTTCGAGAATGCTTCAATGCGAAGAATTGCAGAAAATTCGGGGATAACAGCAGGAGCCCTCTACAAACATTTCGTTAACAAAGAGGATATGTTTTCTGCACTTGTTGAGCCTACAATAACTGAATTGATGGAATTATTCGACAAAATGCAGACAGAATCACTCGAACAACTCCCTAAGGTCGGGATCAACGAGATATGGAAGGACTACGGCGGCGATGCTGCTCTGTTCATGCAGTTCATCTATTCCCACTTCAGTGCGTTCAGGCTGATAGTATGTTGTTCACACGGAACGAAGTATGAGAGCTTTATCCATGATGTTGCGATAATGGAAGAAAAATCGACTTCAATGTTTATTGAACGGAGCAAGGAGCTGGGGATAAAGATCAACGAAGTTTCCAATATGGAGCTTCATTTGCTTGTGACCGCCAATGTTTCTGCGGTGTTTGAGGCTGTGATACACGATTTTTCAGAAGCTGAGGCAATGCATTACGCTGATACGCTCGATGTATTTTTCTCAGCCGGCTGGAAAAGATTATTCGGCATTTAATGCCGAATATATTTTGAATATATGTTAGCAAATACTAATATTTAAGGAGGATAATTCATGGAAAAACAACAGAAAAAGCGCACAGCTCTTAGCTGGGTAGTAGAATTTGCAGGGCAGAAGAGGTCTAATTATATTCTCAGCGTCCTGCTTGCGATGATGAAGGTCATCTGCGGTCTGATGCCCTATGTGTATATGGCTGATATCGTGGATAAGCTGCTGAAAATGCACTCGGGAGTTATTGAAAAGGATATGGGACTGCTTACTGCGAGCATTGTGAAAATGGCTGTATTCTGGCTGCTGTGCCGTATATGTCATGCACTTTCAACAACACTCTCTCATGCGGCTACGTTTGAAGTTCTTGCCAATATACGCCGTCAGCTCACAGAGAAACTGTCAAAGATACCGCTGGGTTCTGTGCTGTCTCAGTCCAGCGGAACGTACAAGAATATCATCTGCGAGCGAGTTGACTCCATAGAAACGACTCTTGCCCATATTATACCCGAGGTGCTCTCCAACGCCTTTGTTCCCATAGTGCTCATAATCTATATGATGACTATCAGCGTAAAGCTTACGCTGCTTTCGCTGCTGTGTGTGCCTGTGGGAGCGTTTTTCTTTGCACTTATGATGAGAGGAAGTCAGGCGAGCTATGAAAATACCGTTGTCAAGACAAAGGCTCTGAATGATACCGCCGTTGAGTATATCAACGGTATCGAGGTCATCAAGGCTTTCGGCAAGGCTAAGACCTCTTACGACAAGTTTGTCATTGCTGCAAAGGAAGGTGCGGACTGCTTTGTAGAATGGATGAGACGGTGCAACGTATATCAGAACCTTGCAATGCTGCTTATGCCGTCATTTCTGCTGGGACTGCTGCCCTTCGGTGCTCTCTCATTTATGCACGGCAATATCAGCGGCGCGGACTTCCTTATGCTCATTATCCTGTCTTTAGGACTGGTCGCTCCTATCACGACAATCGCTTCATATATGGACGATGTATCGAAGATGGGAACTATAATCGGTGAAGCGACGGAGATACTTGAACGTGAGGAGCTTATCCGTCCCAATACTCTTACGGAAAAGCCCAACGGTACTGATATCGTTCTTAAAGATGTGCATTTCGGCTACAAGGACAAAGAGATCTTACATGGCATAAACCTTGCGATAAAACAAGGAACGGTCAATGCTCTTGTAGGCCCGTCTGGCTCGGGAAAGTCCACTATCGCAAAGCTCATCGCCTCATTCTGGGATGTTGACAGCGGAAGTATCACCTTCGGCGGAGTTGATATACGAAAACTGCCGCTTAATGAGTATAACCGCAATATTGCCTATGTTTCGCAGGATAATTACCTGTTTGACGAGACCATAATGGATAATATCCGTATGGGTGATCCCAATGCGAGCGATGAAGATGTGATGAATGCTGCAAAGCAGTGCGGCTGCCACGACTTCATCATGCAGCTCGAAAAAGGCTATCAGACAGTTGTCGGCGGTGCGGGCGGTCATCTCTCGGGCGGTGAACGTCAGCGAATCTCCATTGCGAGGGCGATGCTGAAAAATGCTCCCGTAATTATCCTTGACGAAGCAACTGCCTACACCGATCCCGAAAACGAGGCTCTTGTGCAGTCTTCGGTTGCAAAGTTGGTGCAGGGAAAAACACTGCTCGTTATCGCACACAGGCTGTCAACTATCGCAACAGCAGATCAGATAATACTGATAAATGACGGCAGAGTGAAAGCCTCTGGCACACAACAGGAACTTATCCAAAATTCGCCGCTGTATACTCAGATGTGGAATGCACATATAGCAGTAAAGGAGGGAGCATAATGTTTACAGCACTGAAAAGATTTTTCGATTTCTGCAATAAAACTGACAGGGATAAAATGTACAAGGCTATCGGTCTCGGAGTTGTAAAGGCTATATTTGCGGCGCTCAGGATAACGGCTATTGCTGTCGTAACCAAAGGTATCATTGACAATGACATGAAGAATGAATATATATTTGGAGCCCTTGCTATTCTGGGATTATCACTTCTCGGACAGTTTATAATCAATCTGAAAACCACCATGCTCCAATGTGAAGCAGGCTACCATTCCTGCTGCAACAAGCGTATTGAAATAGCCGAGCATATGCGTTATCTGCCTATGGGATATTTCAACGACAACAGTCTCGGTCACATCACAAGCGTTACAACAAACACTATGGAAGCCCTTGCGGATATAGCCACAAGAGTTGTTATGGTGACTACTCAGGGCATACTCACCACATTTGTTATCACTGCATTCGTTTTTATCTTTGACTGGCGCATCGGACTGCTCCTCACGGCAGGCATCGGCGTATACGCTTTTATAAATACAGCCATGCAGAGAAAGACACGCAAGGGCGCTCCGAGACAGCAGAAAGCCAACAGAGAGCTTGTAGCTGCGGTAATTGAGTTCATACAGGGCATCGCAGAGGTAAAGAATTACAACCTTACAAGCAGCCGTGCAAAGAAGCTGGAAAAAGCCATCAAGGCAAAGCAGTACGGAGACACTCACCTTGAATTCGATGTTATCCCATATATTACCCTGCAGGAAATCACAACAAAGCTGACAGGCATTCTTATGTGCGCTGTGTCTGCGAATTTCTACATAAACGGCAGCATGTCGCTCCTTTACTGCATAATGATGATGATAAGCTCCTTTATGATCTATGAAAGCCTCGATGTTATGGCAGGTTTTTCCGCACTTATCCGCAGTGTGGGAGTTTGCGTTGATCAGGCAAGTGAGATACTTTCAATTCCCGAAATGGATATCGAGGGTGAGGAGATATCGCCTGCAAATCACGATATAGAGCTGAAAAATATCACATTTGCATACGAAAACAGAACTATAATCAACGGCGTTGATCTGAATATACCCGAAAGAACTACTACCGCCATTGTTGGTCCGTCAGGCGGCGGAAAGACAACTCTCACCAATCTTATGGCACGCTTCTGGGACGTAAAAAGCGGCGAGGTGCTGCTCGGCGGTCATAATGTCAAGGAGTACAGCTTCGACAGTCTGATGAATAATTTCAGCTTCGTGTTCCAGAGGGTGTATCTGTTCGAGGATACAATTGCGAACAATATCCGCTTCGGCGAGCCTGACGCACCTATGGAAAAGGTCATTGAAGCTGCGAAAAAAGCTCGGTGCCACGACTTTATAATGGAGCTCCCTGACGGCTATGATACCGTTATCGGCGAGGGCGGAGCAAGTCTTTCGGGCGGTGAAAAGCAGCGTATATCCATTGCAAGAGCCATAATGAAGGACTCTCCTGTCATTATCCTCGACGAAGCAACAGCCAATGTTGATCCCGAAAACGAAGCAGAGCTTACAAAGGCTATCGAGGAGCTGACCAGAGAAAAAACGATAATAATGATCGCACACCGACTAAAAACCGTCGAGCACGCAGATCAGATCGTAGTTATTGATGACGGCAGGATAGTCCAGCAGGGCAGGCACGAACAGCTTATGCAGCAGAAAGGCATTTACCGAACATTTGTCGAAGACAGAAAAAAGGCTGTGAGCTGGAAGCTTTAAAGTCTATTCAGCACTTTTCAGGATAAACTGAATCCGCCTGCAATTCATGCAGGCGGATTTTTTCATAAATTGGTATGTGTCTGAATCAGTGTATTCGCTATTTTTATAAATTCGTCAACTGCGTTCCGTGGAGACTGTATAATTATATCGCCGCCGAACTGGAAGACCCATGCATAAAATGTCGGACTTAGCTCTATCTCAACTACAGCATTAAAGTATCCTTTTTCAGCATTTGTTGTTTTTATTCCATGTCCGAAATAGTCAAGGAGTGCTTTCATGTGCTTACTTCTACATTTCAGGCACACCTCAGTTCGTACTCCTTTGAATACTTTTATCTTAGCTTGTAAATATTCTTTCAGATCAAAATCTCTTTGACAGACATATTTGCTTTTATCTGATACTGATACATTAGTCATTCTGTCGATCCTGAAATTGGCTATATCTTCGTGTTTTACACTATATCCGATCATATAGTACCTGTCCTCATGCCACACCGCTGCATAAGGACTGACAGTGTAAATATGTCCGTTGTGCTTGAGAACTTTTTCCCTTTGCTCGTTATATTCATAATATTGAAAGGTTATTGCTTTCTTTTGAGATATAGCTTGATTTATCAAATCGACATTATAAATACTTGATTCAGTAACCTTCACACATGAAGGAGCTTGTATCATAGAACGTATCTTATCAGCCGTGTATGTACTGACATTTCTCAAAAGCTTACTAATAAGCTGAGATGTCTGCTTTTCGGTTATAAAGTGTGCTGCATTTACAGCGTCGCAAAGCATTTTTATCTCTGCATTATCAAAGTCACGTTTACCGATATAATAAAGATTTTGTGTGCTCTTTTCGCAAATTATATCATATCCGGCTTCTTTTAGGATCTCTATATCGCTTGATATAGTATTTCTGTGAACAGATACGCCTTCTTCTGCGAGTTTATTGATAAGCTGATTTGTAGTCAGCTTATGCTCATCGTCTGTTTCTTTCAATAAGATATCCAATAGCTTTATTATTCGATTGTTTTGCATTATGTCACATCCCCATGTTTAAAAAAGCGTCAAAAATGATGTCATTGTTAATATACACCGGTTTTACTTTCTTGCAATAACTGTTATCCACGGCTTTGACGGGTGATGGTCAGAAGTCACCTCTGAAAAACCTGCTGCTTTCAGTGCAGCCGTGATCTCAGCAGGCGTATAGCATCGCATACCGTCAATGATTGATTCAAATTTCTTGCTCGTTTTATCTGTACCGTCGGACTCATTGCATATCATAAAGTATCCGCCGTCTTTCAGAATTTTAGCTACCTGCGAAAAGCACTTTTCAAGCCCCGGCCAGAAATAGATCGTTTCAAAAGCAGTCACAAGCTCGAAGCTGTCAGCTTCAAGGAGCAGTTTCGATACATCGCCTTGTATGACCCTGCACCTGCCTGCGTCTATCATAGCCTGATTGTATCCCTTTGCCTTCTGAACGGAAAGTGCGGAGTAATCCATTGCTGTGACAACTGCCTGCGGATATTTTTTCAGTAGTTCACCTGCATTTCTGCCTGCACCGCAGCCGAGATCGGCTGCCTGTTTCGGTGACAGCTTCGGAAGATGCTCAAATCCCCAGTCAGCAAGTTTTGCGTGTCCCGAATTCATACCCGAAAGCATCATCTTTCCCAGCGTTCCTTCTGGTTTTCTGGTCTGACTAAAAAAGTTCTTCATAAGTCCCATATTCATCATTCTCCTTATATTTTATTCAGTACAGCATTCTACCCATTTGATGATAGAATCCAGTACCAGCTTTGCATTTCCAACATTGCAGTGTGCTCCTGCATTCTGCTTATCCGTCAGCAGTCTTAAAGTTAAAGACCGGGCATTTTGCAGCATATCATATTCCTCATGGAACAGGTAAGGCATGATAAAATGATCCTTGTTCGCACCGATGATAAGCACGTCCTGATCTATTCTGTCAGCGATGTCTTTCAGCGTGAATTTACGTATCTTCTTAACATACTCGCAAGGCGTTTTTGCATCATAAGCGTACATTCCGTGCAGAAGATTCCACTTTATGATTTCTTCCTTTTCCATCATCTTCGTATACAGTTTATTCAGCGGTGCATCAAGTCCCATACGGAACATAGAGTCTATGGTTTTCCGCATGGGCTTAGGGTGATCGCATATTATAACATCAAAGAAATCAGGGAATATCGACCAGCCGACAACTCGCTTGATACGCTTGTCAAATGCTGCTGCACGGGGAGCAAGGTATCCGCCGAGAGATGCGCCGACTATCGTTACATCGTTCAGCTTGAAGTAATTCAGCACAGCTTTTGTCGGCTTCTCCCATTTATGCGTGAATTTCATTTCCTGCAAGCGCAGAACGCCGCCCTGTCCCGGTCCTTCATACAGATACACGTCAAAACCGTTCTCTGCAAGATACAGCATAGGAAAGAAAAGTTCCTCAAAATAGCTGTCGTTTCCGCCGTGAAGCAGCAGTGCACCTTTTCTTTCACCCTTTGCTTTTGTCACCATAACAGGCAGATGACCGCCGCAGTACGGCACTTTATGCTGCTCTACGATACCTTTGTCGAAATAGTCGCTGTAATAATCATAAAACAGTTCACAGGCTTCGGTGTAACGCTGCTTTTTCTTCGGATCGGTATCATATATGAAAAACTCCGACATACGAAGATATGCGATCTCGTTGGCAGTTCTGCCCTCTGCGTGTGCTTTTTCGGCAAGCTGTTCCATTGCACTTACCCAATCAGAGCTTGTCTTTATGTTTTGCGATACAGCGGCAACATCGTCAGCATCTCCGCCGTCCCACATAATAACACGGTTGAGCTGAAAATTGAAATTCGCATCGCTGTTCAGTTGGTATGTACCTGTTTTGAACTCAATTATCTGAGATATATCATATTTTTCCATTTGTTTTACTCCTTTATCATGTTAGATTCAGAATTCCGATCAGTCCGAACATGGCAAGGCCAAAACTCGGCATTATAATTCCGGGCAGATCCTGAAATTTCACAGGATCAATTTTTCGGCAGGTCAAGCCAAAGATCAGAAAAACGAGCGGATTCAGCAGTACACTTATTTTCGGAACATCAAGTGCTCCGTTGAGTATTGCTATTATGACCGTGACTGTCGGTATCATCAGCGTGATATAGCCTGCGAAAAACGTAGGCGTGATCTGCTTGTACAGTTTTTCAAGTATATCATCTGCTATCTGCAGGTCGCCGTGTATCATTGCTCCTTTGTAGATAAGTGCCTGTATGCAGACAAAGGAATGAATAAAAATGCCTGCGATTGAACCGAAATATCCGCATCCGAGTGTCAGATAACCGAGAATAGAATGTGTTTCAGCGATCTGCATTCCGATAGAATAAAAACCAAGTCCGACAAAGGCGTCACCAATCAGAGCAAGTGCAATAGACAGTCCGAACCTCCAATCAGCCATTTTCAGCCAGTTACTGTCAATATTCTTAGAAGTGCCGAGTTTTTTGTTTCCTTTGCCTTTCAGGTCGAACAAAACATCTCCCACACAGCAAAGCAATCCGCCGAGCATTCCTAATATCGAAAAAACTAAATACATATTTCGTTCCTTTCTTTATAAGTGTTATTGAAACAATGTGCATATCCACGCCGCAAGCGCAGAAGCGGCAGGAAAAATGACAAACAGCTTCAATAGCTGGCTCTTGATGTTGTATCCGTATTTTCTTCCTGTATATACGCTTTTGACCTCCGGGTAATAAAACTGAAAGAACTGGAATTTCATCAGAAGAAAATAATCAAAGAAGATCATGTCGTATAGTTTGTAAATGGTGAATATGGAAACAAAGCGCAGGAAGAACTGTAAAAACGTAAAGTCACTTCTGAAACCGTCCCAAATTGATATTACGCCTACGCCTGCTATCATCAGTATGCTGAATATCATCAGCGTCCAGCCTATTGCTCTCGCACCGTAGAATAATTCATGTTCTCTCGGCAGAAGCGCTTCCTGTGCTTCCTTTGGTGCAGACGAGAAAAACTCTTTCTTCTGAACAAATGCTACAGCTGATAAAAGCATGATCGTGATAGCAGCACAGAACACGATCGCAAGAAATATCGTTAAAAGCATAGTATATGTCCTCGCTTTCAAGCCCTGCTTTTTCTGATAACGGCGTGCAGCCGATAAGACGTTCTCTTTTCAAATAACTCCAAATGAAGTCCTGCATTGTCACACAGCTTTTTGATATCATCTCTGCCGTATATCCGAACATCGCCCTTGCCTGTCAGGTTCACGAGCTTTACACCGATGTGATTAAACAGCCAGCGTTTAACTGACGGCTCAACTGTAATATCACGCAGAATAAATCTGCCATTAGGTCGAAGAACACGGTAAACACTATTGAAAAAATCCTGCGGATTCGGGTAATGATGAAAGCTTTCAGAGCATATCACTGCATCAAAAGAATTTTCAGCAAACGGCAGATTTTCACAGTCACCAACCACAAGTTCAACATTTGTCATTCTCTTGTTTTTTGCAACCTCTATCATTTTCGGTGTCAGGTCAATACCTGTGTAGTGCTTGTCGGGATATTTTTCGTGCAGAAGTGTCAGCATGGGAGCTGTTCCGCAGCCGCAGTCCAGCAGATCGGTAAAAGGCTCTTTTTCAAGCTCAGCCAGTATGTCGGGATAATCTTTCTTACACATATTATATATGCCTGCCTGATCTGATTCGTATATCTCGGCAGCTTTTGTAAACTCCTTAACGGATAAGTCTTTATATTCTTTTGCAGTCATTTGGATCTCTCCTTGTTCATGATATTGTCAGCAGTAAAGCTGAATAAACGATAAAGCCTGTTCCCATAAATCCGATCAGCGGCAGCTTCGGAAATGCTTTTTTGACCGCAAGCATGGCTATCATCAGGAATATGGGATTGAATATGATCCACAGCCTTGATACAGGCAGAATACCTTGCCATATTGCCGCAGAAATCAAAAAAGCAGGGATTATGATCAGTGTAAAGCTGCATACAAGTACAGGTAAAATGGTGAGCCTGTCTGTTTCATGCAGTGCGGTTTCTGATGTTTTTAAGGATGCCTCCTGATAAATATGCTTGTATACAAGCGGCTTGATACAGAAAACGGCGTGTGTGATAAGACCTGTATAGCATCCGAGAAATGTGCATATTTTCAGGATGCTGCACATTGTATCATTTTCCTTCCCGATCATTTCAGCAAGCCGCCACATAACAAGATAACAGCCGGGCTGACCAAGAAAAGAAAGCAGAAATGACAGATAAAATCTCTTTGATGATGCGGTCTGCCAGCCTGTCTGAATATCCCTGCGCTGACCGATCTTTTGATTATTTTCATCGTAAAAATAGGCAAGCGGTGTATCTGCAAGCGCACACATGAAGCCGCTTATGATGCCGAATATTCCAATTACAGTGTCCATATTTCATCCTCCGTATTTTATATAAGTACTGCAAGTGCAAGAAACATTGCCGCATTTACGATATTTCCGCTGCCTGTAACCTTGAACGGTGAAATGATAAGAAACAGCGGCAAGGTATTAAGAATACACGCCCATTTCGGTAGAGCTGTTGTACCCGTAAGAACTGCAATAAAAAATGTGACCGAAAAGATAAGCAGTCCGGTATAGCATACGATCATTGTTGCCGATGTTTTCCTGAAAAAATCAAGTACGGCTTTTCTTGCATCATCGGTTCGTCCGAGCTTAATATAAAGCCATTCCACCAGACCGCATATCACATGATGCGGTATCACACAAGTCGTAAACAAGACAGCGCCAATCAGCATAATAACAGCATAAACATTTGAAAACTGCCGCATCCACTCACTCAGAGCAAGAAATCCGCAGAATGACATGATAAGTGCAAAAACGCCAAGCATAATAGAACGCATCGGTCTTTTCAGCGACATATCCTTGAATAACTCAGAAAGCTGTTCATTATCATTCAGCATTTTGGCTGAAAACCTGCCGTCAGGCGTATATGTGATAAGGCAGTCGCAGTACCAGCACATCAAATGACCGATAAATGCGGTCAGCAAACATAGTTTCAGCATTATTTATCCTCTCTTAAACGGAATACAGCGATTGACACGCTTGCAGTAATCCTTATATTCCTGACCGTAAAGCTCACGCAGCCATTTTTCTTCCGTTTGCTTCATCAGAACCGTCATGAAAAGCCAGTATACAAAAGGCAGGACAAAGAAGAACGCATTTCCGATCATCAGAATAAAGCCTGTGCAGGCAAACATACAAGCTGAATAGATCGGATTCCGCACCCAAGCGTAGATACCGGTCGTTACAAGATGATTCTTCTTGATATTGTCATCAAGTTTTGATACGATCACAGCCATGATCCACATAACTGCTCCGATCATAACAAGGACACTGCCGAGTATTATCAGTATTGCTCTGATATTTGTGAGCCTTCCTGCTTCAAATACGGACAGATTTCTGCAAAGAAAGGCAATCAGCGTAATCATTGCAATGGTGTAAACATAGATCGGTCCGACGCCGAATAACGGGGTAAATGTTCTTTTTTCTTCATCATATCATATTATCTCCATATCAAAAAACAAAGTATCACATAGTCTATCCCCGAAAACAGCACAGCCATGATAGTGGTATATACACAGCCTATGAGAAATCCCTTGAAGTGAAAGAGATAGTCCTTATATCCCTTGCAGCCTTCTGTTCCTCTTATTACTACCCATTTCGGCGTGATCGTGCATACGATAAGCCAGTCCATAACTAGCAGATCAACAACATTCCATGTCATAGCGACTATAAACAGATATTCAAATACCTGTAGGAAAGAGACCTGTTCGTTGTGGAAGTGCAGCGATCCGAATGCAAGCAGAGTACCAAGTATAATAAGACCGCCGACTGCACCGAACCGTTTGGCTGCTTTTTCCTGTTCTTTTGTAGGTTTATCTATTGCTGCCGCAGCCTGAATATCCTTTGGATAATCATGAAGCATGGAAAACGGATAGCATTTCAGTATCAGAAATACATAGACGCTCCACATGACCGACCATATCAGACCGCATATCAACGCATTCATTATCATAATTTATTTCTTTCCGACCAGAAGTGACGAACCGCTAAGACCAAGAACTTTAGCTTCGCCCTTTGTCATAAACATACCGTCTGTTGTGTCGATAAGCTCTGCGACCTCATAGCCTTCATCATACAGCTCACTGATAAACTGCTGCATATCGCCGTACCGCCCCTTTGACATAATATCATGGATAGCAAATGTACCGCCTTTTTTCAGTACACGCAATGTTTCTCGCAAAAGCTCCTGTTTATTCACACCTGCAATGTTATGATAAACATAGTTGCTTGTAACTGCGTCGAAATACTCATCGGGGTAATCCAGCTTGCAGGCATCGCCTTGATGAAACTCGGTATTATTAACGCCCTCTGCATCGGAGTTATCCTCGCAGAGCTGCTGACTGAATGAAGCATACTCCATTCCCCAGCGGTCAATACCAATCATACGCCCATGTGGATTGCGCTTTGCACAAGCGATAGTCAGCGCACCGCTTCCGCAGCCTACATCAAGACCTATTCCGCCTTCGGGAAGAGTGATGTATGCAGCAGTGCCCTCAACTATCTCTTTTGAAAGCTGACGTTTGCCGTCATAAGAGAATTTGCTGTGAGCATAGATGCTCCAAGCCATCATTGCACCGCATACAAGCGTACCTGCACCTGCTGTTGCGACGAGAGCTTTTTTCATTTTCGGATCTATTTTTGTAAACATTAATGCTGCCGTTCCTGCACCGAGTATCGCAGTTCCGGCAGTAAGCGCAGTTATCATTCCGTTAGGTACCCAGTTTTTATAATTTGCAATCATTGACTACACTCCTTTATTTTTTGTATCCCATGACTAAAAACAGATTATCCTTTTTATTAACAGATATGTCGGCAAATCCTACTTTTTTAAGCATTTCGGCTATCTGTTCTGCCGTATATCTCTTCATACACGGTACTTTCTTTTCCAAATCCACATTGGGATCACCATAATTGTTGATAACCGCAAAGCAGCCGCCCTTTACAAGAGTACGGTGTACTTCCTTGAATCCTTTTTCCGGCTTTTTCCAGAAAAAAACTGTCTCGAATGCAGTTATCAGATCGATACTGTTTTCTTTGAACGGCAGTTTTTCAGCATTGCCTTTGATGATCTTCACTCGTTTGCCGATCTCAGCTTTATTAACCTTTTCAGCCTTTTTAACACTCTCATCGGATATATCAAGTCCGATAAATTTAGCTTTTGAACTCATTTCAAGCATACGCCTTATGTTATAGCCTCCGCCGCAGCCGATATCCGCAACTTTTCCATTATCGGGTATCTTTATCTGCTTTAACGCCCATTGTGCCATTGGCAAATGCTCTTTATCCATTGTTGTAAGCATCATACGTCCGAGAAGTCCTTTGGAATTTCCGAAATTATCTGTAAAACTCATGATATAGTTCCTTTCTTGAAGTATCTGCAAATCAGCCTCATTATCTCGTCAAACGCAGGCTTACAGCCGGGTATAAAGTATTGCAGCGCATAGCAGTGATGCATTCCTTTTCCCACATGAATGACGCACTTTGAACCTGCTTTCCGATAACTCTCTGCATAGCTTGGTGCAAAGGCGTACAGCGTTTCAGCACTGCCATAATAGAAATGCGTCATGGGAGCATTGCGGAAGTCACCGTGTGCGGTCGCAAGATATATTTCGGGAATATCCTTGCCGTGACACATGATCTCACGGGTAGTATACATATACTCCGCAGGTATCATGATATCCCTTTTGTCCAGAGCCTTTATCGCTGATTTTTCCGCTTCGGTAACAGGAATACTTCCGGGCGATATGGGGATCAGCATTCCCGGCATAGGAATTGTTCTGCCGCTGTCATTCAGTTCATTTATGTATGTGATAAGGTCAAGTATCAGCGCACCGCCAGATGAAAAACCGAGAAATACAATGCTTTCAGGCTTATAGAACGTCAGCATTTTCACATAGCATTCAAATATCATCTGCACATTTTCAAGCATATCGTGTTCATGGCAGAGGGGGTAATACGGGAACCATACATCGGCAATTGTTTTCTCTGCGATCTTTCGGGAAAGTCCCACATCGCCCTTATCAGAGCCGAGTATCATGCCGCCGCCGAATACGAACAATATCGCTTTATCTCGCCGCTTCTTCTCAATGTTGATTTCAAGACAGTGATACTGTTCCTGTATCAGATGATCGGTATAGTGTGCCTTGTTGTCTGTCGGCATGATAAAATGGCGGTTCCTTTCATTCATTTTTGCCGCCTTTGCAAGGACTTCTTCCTTTGTACCGATAAGGCTGTTCCGTATCTTTGCAGCCTTCACGGCTGCTTTTGTCAGCCTGTACAGCGGACTGTTCAGCGCATCAGGTGCTGTTACCACCTTATCATGTTGATCGAATTTCATAAAATAGCCCCCTAACGTGACAGATTGATCAGTTTGTCGTGACAGTAATCGCCGTCAACCTTGTCGGAATATCGAATGAATTTTGCACTCCTGTGCAGCACGCACATACACAGGTCATTATTGCAGAATGCCTTGCAGAATTTCCGGATATGATAATGCTCAAACAGCTTGACATAGGCACAGGTATGTATCTTGTATTCCAGCTCACGGTCATTATAGTGATAGGATTCATAGAGGACTGATCCGTCCTGATCCCGCGTCTTTTTGTCCTTGTCCAGCCAGTTTCCGCAAAGACGATATCCTTTCCCGAAGAAATCAGCAAGCCTGATGATTCCCTCAACCATACGAAGCTTATCAGCCATTATATGCGTTTCCCATGCTTCTATTGCTTCGTCCAATGAGTAGCCGAGCAACAGCATGATCTGTGCAAATGTAATTCCGAAGTAGACCTTATCCGTTCCGATGGAAGGATAGTTCTTTCGATACTTCTGATACATTTCTGAATTCAAGTGTGCATTGTAACGCTGATAAAAAACGTGCTCAAGTCTTTTATAATCACTCCTGCCGAGCTTTTTCATTGCCTTAGAGAACATTTTTGCGTATTTTCTTGTTTTATCTTTCATCATTTTTTCCTCTGCGCAAATCTCATTGTCAGCAGCAAGCCGCCGAACATCCAGATATTTCCGATACTGATCCATGCGGCGGTCAGACCGTTTACAACAGCGTGATTGCCGGCGAATTTCAACAGCATCGCTGCCGCCATACCGACGGGCATTGAGAATATCCAGCACCATTTCGGATAGGGCGTCATTCTTTTGGCGAATGCATCGATCTGTGCAGCGCTCATGACAGAGAAGAATACCAGGAACAGTATCAGCGCAGGCAGAAGAAAATACAAGCCGAATTTCACTGTCAGATCATACGCAGTATCCGGCGCTTCAAGCATCATATGGTTATAGAAAAACACAGTCGAAAGGCATGGCACATGAACGCCGCAGGCTGCAAACAGCATATACCCGAACACGCCGCTGCGGAATATATGGGCGTGTTTCATACTACCGCTTGCAATCAGTCTGTATATACCAAAATAGCAAAGCCCCTCCAGTGAAATGCCGATCAGCCCGAGAAAAGCTGACCAGAACAATGTTCCATCCGATAAGACAAGATATTGTGACAGCTTCTTTTCAAGTCCTGACAGACTTTCATCATATACACCGTATCCGAGGAGCCAGTCCCCGCAGAAGGTCATACAGCCGCCGATCAGCCCGATGATAAACAGCTTGCGGATGCGGAGCCAGTCAAGGGTATTGTCGATTCCGATGTTGTTGTATGTCATAGATCATTCTTCTTTCGCTTTTTATAGATGCAGACCGCAGTGAATAACCCGCCTGCAAGCGCCAATCCCGCTGCAATCTTTCTACGCCTTGCTGACGGATCACATACGGTGATCTTTGTTCCGTGATCGTAGATTCTATGAATTTCATCCCATGACGGCATCGTATTCCGCAGCTTATCCCATTCCGGCATTCTTTGTTCGGGCTGCGCCTGCCGCAGCATTTCAAACGCTGTATCGAGCCATTCCATTTCCGTGACTGCATTCCGGCAATGGTCGGTCGCAGCCAGCTCACCGAGCTTTGTTTTGCTCATGATATACATGATTGCTGTCAGAACAGCCAGTTTCGGCTTGCTTCTGAAATAATCCGCATCACCCTTCGGACGGATCTCAATTCCGCAGGCAGCAATCAGGTCGTATGCTTCTTCTGCGGCTTTCATCATAGATGCAATGTCTTTTCCGTTCGCTTTCCGCAGATCACAACCATAATGATAGCTGAGATAAACGATCGGCAGGATGAACGCAGCGTGACAGTGCAGCCAGCCTTCCATATCATCTTCAAAGGTCAGCCGATAGCCGGTATCTCCGAATGCTTCAAGCAGTGTTTGCTGTTCATTTGCAGTCAATGCACGATGTAATCCGCCGATTGTCATAGAGCCGGCGCCGACGTGAAGGCAATTTACGCTTCCGGCACTGCGGACACCTGCCGTTCCCTGAAAGCCGAACAAAACGGTTTTGGGTGTGTCAGACAGTGCAAGTATTTCACCCTCCATATCAGCAGCTTCGGGATTGTTGCCGACCAGAATCACAACAGATGCATTAACTTCCGCTAACTCTAAGAGAACATTTCTCTGCTGACAGCCCTGCATGACCGAGAATACAAGGTCAAAGTAGTCATCGGGCAATTCTTTTGCAACGTTGGGATGATCGACAGTATCCTTATGCTGTAGCTGATGATGAATACGCAGCCCGTTTTTCTGCAATACATCGCCCCATGCGCCTTTGGAAACGACCGTTACATCATTGCCTGCTCTGCAAAGCGTATGAACCAAAAGTGAACCGATCACGCCGCAGCCGTAAACCAGTATTTTCATAATAAATCATCCTTTCCGGTAGCAAGTCCAATCACCGCTGCCAATTTATCATTGTTGAAACCAGCACCGCAAGTCCTGCAACGATCAGCGTGCCGACTACCCAAATCAGGGCAAGGAAGGAACGCTTTTTCACTACCTGCGCCCATGTCTGCACGAAAGGAATATCCTCCGTACCTTTCAGAATCCAGAATTTGCTGTGTCCTACCCACAGCTTGTCAATCACAACGCCATCATAGATATTCATGACCTCCAGAAACAGAAGTGCCTGTAAATAGGCATTCTTGAAATCAGTGACACGATTCCACACGGCAATGATAAGAACCAGTGCAGACAGCATTACGATATAGAACAGCGTCATAAAGCGTTTGCACTGCTTTTTCACAGTCTCCCTGTCAGTCAGGCCGATCTCATATGCCCGTTCCTGCACCGCTTTCGGATAGAAATACAGTCCGTTTATCGCTCCGCCTCTGACAGAATATCTGACCATTGCTGTGAATAACAGGCAGTATAAGCATAATTGCAGAAAAATCATAAATCTTCATCCTGTCAGAGATTATTTTTGCATCAGCATCACGATCAAACCGACAATCGCAGCCGGAATCAGAGCAAACACCAATCCCGGAAACAGCATCCCTTTCAGATGAAACCATTTCTGATGATACGCTTTGTCCATGTGTTCCGTTCCTTCAAGCCGAAACCGCTTCATATTGGCGAAAAGCACCCAGTCAATAAAGAATGTATCATAAGCCCCGATCCACGCCATCATGCCGAATGCAAACAGAAAGCCTTGTGTAAAAGACTTTGCTCCGGCAAGCAGCGCCATGATAACAAGTATCACAGCAAAACAAAGAAGTGCGATTGACTTTGTAACGATCACTCTTTTTGAGAGCGGCGCAGTCGGTATCCGTTCATGCGTTTTGAAGTATTCCTCTTGTATATCGGGCGGATAGTTTTCGACCTGCACAGTATTATTTCCGCCTGTGGTTTTGAAGCACATGATCGTGAACAGTACGGAAAATACAGCCATTTCAACGAGAATAACAGGGATACTCATATCAGTTCACACCTTCCTTGCTGTACATCAGATCATATATCATACAGCCTGCCGCCGTTCGTGTCTGAACGAGCTTCATGCCGAGATGCACATAACGGTCGCATTTTCCCTTTGCATCGGTATCCAGTATGCAGGGGCAGCCATTCTTTTCAGCCATTTTATAGGCAAACTCCATGAGCTTGCGCATATAGCCCTGCCCCTGATACTTCTCTGTCACAATCAGCATTTCAACCTTAACGTAAGGCTTTTTCTGCTTTTTCATCTGTATTTCAAGCGGCTTTTTATCGCAGTCACTGTTTGCCTGTTTCAAAAATGAAAACAGGTTCCCCCAGCCTCCAAGTGCATTTTTCATACGCCGTGCCATTTTGACGATACTACGAAAATTCGGGTGATTTCCTTTGGTATCGGTGATAAGGATATATCCTTCACCATTATCGGTGCTGTAGAATGTTCCGCTTTCGATGCCGGCAATGACAAAGGATTTCATATACTCCGTCATCGCCTGCTTTGATGGGAAGAACTGCTTCAATCCGCCTTCTCCATCTTCATAGGGATAATCCCAGAACGATGCACCGATGAGTGCAGATATTTCATCTATTTTTGCATTGGATAAAGAACGTATCTTTTTCATAGCTGCTCCTTTCAATTATAATATTATTTCGGATTTTTCACCTTATCTCCCACATACCAGTAATCGCATATCTTTCCGCCGCCTGCAAGCGTATTCTCACGGTGCAGCTTTGCGTGCATCAAACCGGCGGTCAAAAAATCCATATCACACATCACGGGAAGTACATCAAGCAGTCCCTCACGCCTTGCAAAGTTGTTCAGCGGACACTGCGTAAAATGATAGTAATATCCGTCACGATGCTTGTTTTCATCAAAATTGAAGTCCCACGAAACTTTCATGTACTTTGGGTGCTTTTCGAGCCATTCAGCGTTTTTCAGCATCATTTTGCGAATTGCCCGGATACCACTCGGTTTATTGGCATTTACGAATATTCCAATCAATCTCAGCGGTTTCCATTCCATAGCTTCATGTGCGATCATTCTCAGAGCCTTGATCGTGATTTTTCCGTTTGCAGCCTTATATGCTGCGAGAAACACAAAACTCATATAGATATTTGAAGCCATTGGATTATCTGCGCCGATATCGTCCACACTTTCAAGCATTGCCCGATACTCCGATTTAGCTTTTATCATCGTCTTTTCTGTAAACGCCTTTCCGTAATGCTTTTTCAACGACTTTTTGACAAGCGGTGCAAGAATGTTCCAGTATTTGCAAGTATACTTCAGCATACTTTATCACCTCATGAATCGAATATTAGTTAGCAAATGCAAACTTATATTTCTATTATAGCATACGCTAACTGTTTTTTCAAGATTTTTCCACACGAAAAGCCGTCCAAGAATGAACGGCTTTCTAAAACTATTTCATCACAGCAAACACTATTCCAACGATAATGACAACAGGAAACGCCCATGCAGGACTGCAATTCATAAGTGTATCCGCATATCCGACAGGCATTTCCTCAACAGCACACTCATATGTATAATCACGGTTGAACCATATCTGTCCGTAATAGCCAAAGGTTGAAAAGGACATGATAACCGCTGCGAGCATATTGCCTGTTGAGTTATACTTAAATGCCACGCGGATTATTTCTGCAAGAACTGCGATGATGATAATGGGCAGACAATGCCACAAATTTGCGTCCTTCATTGCAAAAAAGGTGATAAGCATTCCAAGTGACAAACAGCAGGCTGCCCCGAAAGCTCTGAGCTTATCAAAGGTTTTTGCAGCAACACCTGTTACAAGCAGTCCCGCTGTGATCTGATAACAAACGAAGAATATCGGATGTACCGAACCCAATACGCAGACTATAAATGACATAACAACGTAAATAGCAACATAAAGCAGCATCCACAAAGCGTTTTTCTTATTCCATTTGCTTTCTGTTATCATACTCGTTTCTCCTTTTTGAAGTAATTTTGTATCAGCCGCATTACTTCATCAAATGCAGGCTTGCAGCCGGGAATAAAATACTGCAATGCATAGCAATGGTGCATACCTTTTCCCACATGAATGACACACTTTGCACCCGCTTTTCGGTAGCTTTCCGCATAGCTCGGTGCAAAGGCGTACAGCGTTTCAGCGCTTCCGTAATAGAAATGAGTCATTGGAGCATTGCGAAAATCTCCATGTGCCGTCGCAAGGTATATTTCGGGAATATCCCTGCCATTACACATAATATCGTGAGCAGTATGCATATACTCCGCAGGTATCATAATATCCCGTTTGTCAAGCGCTTGTATCGCAGCTTTTTCGGCTTCTGTAACAGGAACGCTTCCCGGTGAAATCGGTATCAGCATTCCGGGCATAGGGATTTTGCTGCCGCTGTCATTCAGCTCATTGATATAGGTGATAAGGTCGAGTATCAGCGCACCGCCTGATGAAAAGCCGAGAAATACAATATTTTCGGGCTTGTAGAACGTAAGCATTTTCCCATAGCACTCATATATCATCTGCACATTTTCAAGCATATCATGTTCGTGACAGAGGGGATAATATGGGAACCACACATCGGCATTTGTGATTTCTGCAATCTTTCTGGAAAGTCCCACATCGCCCTTGTCAGAGCCCAGTATCATTCCGCCGCCGAATACGAACAACATGGCATTATTCCTGCGTTTCTTTTCAATGTCAATTTCGAGGCAGTGATACTGTCCCTGTATCAAATGATCGGTGTAATGTGCCTTGCTGTCATTCGGCATAACAAAATGTCTATTCTTCGCATTCATTTTTGCTGCTTTCGCAAGGACTTCCTCATTTGTACCAATAAGGCTGTTTCTGATATTCGCAGCTTTCACGGCTGCCTTTGTCAGCTTATACAGCGGATTGTTAAGCGCATCGGGTGCTTTTACCACTTTATCCTGTTTATTTAACTTCATGTATGTGACCTCCATTCTTTGCAAGTCACATTGTCAGCAGCAAACCGCCGAACATCCAGATATTTCCTATGCTGATCCATGCAGCGGTCAGACCGTTTACAACAGCGTAATTGCCTGCAAATTTCAGCAGCATCGTTGCTCCCATACCAACAGGCATAGAGAACACCCAGCACCATTTCGGGTACGGTGTCATACCTTTTGCAAATGCACTTATCTGTGCTGCACTCATGACAAAGAAGAATATCAGGAACAGTATCATAGCAGGCAGCAGGAAATACAAGCCGAATCTCACTGTAAGTTCATACGCAGTATCTGGTGCTTCAAGCATCATGTGTTTATAGAAAAACACTGTCGAAAGGCAAGGCACATGAACGCCGCAGGCTGCAAACAGCATATACCCGAATACACCGCTTCGGAATACATGGGCGTGTTTTTTGCTGCCGCTTGCGATAAGCCTGTATATACCGAAATAGCAGAGCCCCTCCAGTGAAATGCCGATAAGTCCCAGAAATGCCGACCAGAACAGTTTGCTGTCCGATAAGACAAGATACTGCGACAGTTTCTTTTCCAGCCCTGCCAGACTTTCATCATATACGCCGTATCCGAGCAGCCAGTCCCCGACAAAGGTCATACATCCGCCGATAAGTCCTATTATAAACAGCTTGCGGATACGGTTCCAGTCAATGATATTGTCTATGCCGATATCATTATAAGATCTCATTAAATCACTTCCGTTTATTTTATCAAATTTGCGAACAATATCACAATCCCTGCAACAATCAGTGCACCGACTACCCATATCAGGGCAAGGAATGAACGCTTTTTCAATACCTGCATCCATGTTTGCACAAACGGGATATCCTCTGTGCCTTTCAGTATCCAGAACTTGCTGTGACCTACCCATAGCTTGTCGATCACAATGCCGTCATAGGTGTTCATGACTTCGAGAAAGAGAAGTGCTTGTAAATAGGCAGTTTTAAAGTTGCTGACACGATTCCACACAGCAATGATAAACACCAGTGCAGTCAGCATAACGATGTAAAATACAGTCATAAAGCGTTTGCGTTTCTGTTGTACCGTTTCTCTGTCGGTCAGACCAAGCTCAAACGCCCGTTTCTGTACAGCTTTTGGGTAGAAATATAATCCGTTGATCGCACCGCCTTTGACTGAATATCTGACCATTGCTGTGAACAGAAGGCAGTATAATATCAGCTGTATCAACAGCACTGTCATTCAACACCTTCCTTTGCTGTACATCAGGTCATATATCTTACAGCCTGCCGCAGTGCGTGTCTGAACAAGTTTCATGCCAAGATGCACATAACGGTCACATTTGCCTTTTGCGTCGGTATCCAGTATGCAGGGACAGCCGTTTTTGTCCGCCATTTTGAATGCAAATTCCATCAGCTTTCGCATATAGCCCTGTCCATGATATTTCTCTGTCACAATCAGCATTTCCACCTTGACATAAGGCTTTTTCTGCTTCTTCATCTGAATTTCAAGTGGCTTTTTATCACAGCCGCTGTTTGCCTGTTTCAGAAACGAAAACAGTTTGCCCCAGCCGCTGAGTGCGTTTTTCATACGCCGGGTCATTTTGACTATACTACGGAAATTCGGATGATTTCCTTTTGTATCGGTAATGAGGATATATCCCTCTCCGTTATCGGTGCTGTAAAATGTTCCGCTTTCGATACCTGCAATAACAAACGATTTCATGTATTCGGTCATAGCCGCTTTTGATGGAAAGAACGGCTTTAATCCTCCTTCTCCGTGTTCATAGGGATAATCCCAGAACGAAGCACCGATCAGTGCGGATATTTCATCTATTTTTTCTTTTGATAAAGAGCGTATTTTTTTCATTGCTGTTCCTTTCTTTTATCTGAACTATACATTTTATTACTCACATACCGGTATGCACACATTTATCTCCGCCTGTAAGAGCACTCTCATAACATACCGTTTCGTTTATCAGATTGACGATCATGAAATCCTATCAGAACAAACTACACACCCATGCTGCAATTGCAGAAGCCGCAGGAAAGATGACAAACAGCTTCAATAGCTGACTTTTGAGGTTATAGCCGTATTTTCTGCCATTGTATACCCCGTCTGTTTCGGGGGAATAATACTGAAAGAATCTGAATCTGCATAGAAGAAACCAATCAAAGCAGATCATATCGTATATTTTGTAAACAGTAAATATGGAAACAAACCGCAGGAAAAACTGCAAGAATGTATAGTTACTTCTGAAACCGTCCCAGATAGCTATCACGCCGACACCTGCTATCATCAGAAAACTAAAGATCATAAGTGACCAGCCGATCACTCTGGCACCATAAAATAATTCTTTTTCTCTTGGGAGCAGGACATCCTGTGCCTCTTTCGGTGAAGATGAAAAGAATTTTTTATCCTGAATAAACGCTACGGCGGACAGCAGCATCAGTGATATCGCAGCGCAAAACACAATTACAGTCAGAAGCATACTTATCACCCTCTATTCCATACCTTTCAGGACTTCTACCATGTCTATTTTCTTTATTCTTCGTGAGAACAGAAAGCTGACAAGCACAGATACAGTCATAACAAAAATTGCAGAAATAATATAAGTTGACGGCGCTAAATAGCACGGCCAGTCCACAGCATCACCGTTCGAGTCCATCATAGCCTGCAACGGTACACGTCCGAGGGGCAGTCCGCATATAACGCCAATTATGGACAGCCAGAGATTCTGTGTTGAGAGAAGTCTGCGTATAGCACTGCTTTTGAAGCCGAGAACTTTCAGAGTTGCAAACTCCTTTTCACGTTCGTTGAATGAAAGATTTCCCGAATTATAGAGAACTATAACTATCAGCAGGACCGAGAATGCAACCATGAAATACACAAGCAGATTCATGATCTCCATCATCTTATCGAATGCCGCTATCAGGTCTTTCATGCTATGAACAGCTGATACAAAGTCCTTATCAGCAGCTTTTTCACAGTTTTTCTTCGATACCAGCATTATAGGTCTGAACGTCATATCAGAATTTTCATAATCCTCACGAAGCATAGTGATTCCTGTAATATTCGGGTGGCGTGATATTAGTCCGATCTTGCTTTCATTCCATTGATTGCCTGTTGCAGTTTTCCAGTACACCTTATCTCCCTTTGAAAGTCCAAGCTTCTTCGCCTGTTTCATGGTAAGTGCAACTGTTCCTTTCGGGATAGGTGTAGTGTTCAGTTCCGTGTCAGATACGCAATAAAGCTGTTCGCCCTCTGTAACAGCTAATTTACAGCTTAAAATTCCGTCAGAAGTCGGATGATCCTTTGCAGCGATAGACACAACCTCCATTGATATCAGTTCACCGTCAGTTTCTTTTTTCAGTTCCTCCGCCTGTTCGGAAGTACAGCTATCGTTCAGAATCACCTGATACTCATAGTTCTGTATATCATGGAAATACCAGTCACGGACATAATCTACCGTATCATATGCACCAAGTCCCAGTTCCATTATCATCATCCCCATGCAGGTACCAAAAATTCCCATAAACGCACGCATTTTTGAGCGTGAGATATCACGGAGATTGTATCTTGCATTGAAACCAAGCTTGTTCCAGAACGGCAGTTTCTCAAATACGCAGGGCTTTGCAGTTTTTGCAGCCGGAGGTCTTAGCGCCTCCGACGGATGGATCTTCAGTATCTGTTTGCAGCTAAAATACGATGTTCCCGTACATATAAGCGCCAGCACTGCCGCAACAACTATGCTTTTATAGCTGAATCCGGGTTTCCAGTCAGGAAGCGTGTAAAACTTGCTGAACATATCGACCATGAGTCTGCCGAAAGTCAGTACACCGAGGATAATACCAAGCGTACAGCCTATTACCGACAGTACAAAGCTATAACCGAGATAATGAAAAAGTATCTTTCTCTTTTTCATTCCGAGAGCGTTAAGTGTACCTATCTGCGTTCTCTGCTGTGCTATCATTCGTTTCATGGTGGTAATGATAACAAGAAGTGCTATGGCTACAAACACAAAGGAGAATATATACGAAAAACTGTCATGCTGTGCAAGTTCGTCCGAAAGCTGATACCAGCCTCGAATACTGTTTCTGTCAGCAAGATAAGCATAATTATCATCGAGTGCCTTTGCGATATCCTTTTCATAGCCGAGTGCTTTTCCGTCACAGGTAAATATTATCTCGTTATTGACACGCATTTCTTCGGGCAGGACTTTCTGCGACAAATAGGCAAAACCGATATTATGAAAATCCGTATCTGTATCAGTCGAAGCGCAGGCAAATTCATATTCGGGAGTTACGATAAGTCCCTTGACTTCTTTTTCAATGTCAAGTCCCATTGCATGAACTGTGAATGTGTCACCGACTTTTATATTCCATGTTTCGGCAAATCTGCTGAACAGCCATAAACCGTTCTCATCATTTGCATCGAAGTCCGCACCGTCAACCGTTCGTGGAACAGTTACATCTGCATTGTTCTGAAAATAGCAGTACATTTCCGCAGTGTTATATTTTTCATCAGCTTTTCCGAGCACCTCGGTTCGCCGCTGTACGTCTTTGATGCCGCTGATATCTGCAACTTTCTTCGCCTGTTCATCACTGAAATCCGCACCGTATATCCATCCGTCAGCAAAATTGGAACTGTTTTCAAAATCGTTTCTTGCCTTGTTGCCTCCGATGACATTTGCCTGAAATCCTGTATAACACCACATGGCTATCAATGACAGAAGCATTATCGAAAAGAATTGTGCAAAATTTGCTTTTATGTCACGAAGCATTTTTCTTCTCAGCATTGCTGTCACCTCACCATTCGATATCGTTCACGGACAGCGGAGCATCATTGGTTTTGATCGACTTGATCTTGCCGTTTCTCATGTGTATGATACGGTTCGCACACTTCGCAATGTCTGCATTGTGAGTAACAAGAATTACGGTATTTCCGTGTTCCGTTGACAGCTTTTGCAATAAGTCGATAACAATCTTGCCTGTTTCCGAATCAAGCGCACCTGTAGGCTCGTCTCCGAGAATTATTTTCGGGCCTTTCGCAAGCGCCCTCGCAATTGATACTCTCTGCTGCTGTCCGCCTGACATTTGTGTAGGGAACTTGTTCTTCTGGTCGGCAAGCCCCACACGCTCAAGCATTTCATCAGGACTTAGTGCAGATTTCTTTATGTCCTTGACAAGTGCTACATTTTCGTAAGCGGTAAGTCCCGGAAGAAGGTTATAGAACTGGAATATGAAACCGATAGTTTCAGCACGGTATTCCGAAAGCTGTTTATCATTGTATGAGGATATTTCCTTGCCGTCAACAATAACCTTGCCCTCAGTCGGGACATCCATTCCTCCCAGCATATTCAGCACAGTTGATTTTCCCGCACCCGATTGTCCGAGTATTACCACAAACTCTCCTTTTTCGATGGTAAAGCTGACATGATCTACTGCAACCTGCTTTCCTTCGCCTTTACCGTATATTTTTACAACGTCTTTAAATTCTACCGCTGTCATTTTTGTTCCTCCTAATCTTGTTAGCATTTGCAAACTATATTAATATTATAGCACATACTAACAAGGTTTTCAAGATATTTCCATAAGAAAAGTCGCCCAATACCGGACGACTTTTTTGCTATTATTTCTGTGCTAAATCATCATTTTTCGTTTTTATACTAAACACGAAACAGATCATATAGCATAGTCATACCACGCCTATACTGACCTTTGTTTTCAGCAGAATTCTTTTCTTTTCCACAAAGAATTTCATGTACACCTTGTGGTATAGACGCCATATAAAAATGAATAACACGATTCTGTATTTTACCATCCGAATACAATACTTCCTATGTATGCAGCAACAGTAATTATTACAGCTGCAGATACTTGTAACGGAAGAGTGATTCTGGTCATATCCAGCATTTTGTAGTAACCGTGTCCGAATGAAAGCAAGCATACTGTATCAAGCGGAAACAGATAACAGTTTACTATACAGGCTGTACTTACAATAGTTACAAGAAGTAAAGATATCCCATTTTTTTCTGCATTCTGCAATATAACAGGAAGTATCAGTGCTGTAAGACTCGGTGCTACAGGGATAATAACAAGTGCTGCAAACATCAGAAGCGAAATACACAGCAAATACATTGGCACAGGCATATTTCCGATATTCGGGAAATGCGCTGCAAGAACATCTGCAACTCCGTTTTTATTCATAACAATACTGAATGACAGGATAGTTCCGACAAGAAATACCGGATCCCAGTTGATATCCTTCAACAGCTTACGAATATCAAGTATTCCGATATGCGGAAAACAAAGGAATATACAGCTGAATACCGCAACTGTCATAACAGATATCGATGTTATCCATGATGACAGAAGCATAAGTACAAAAGAAACAAGCAGGATGCCTATTACCTTTTTTTCCTTGTTTTCCATGAAAGGTGATACATTCAGCTTTTCCAGAAATGCTTCCGTATCCTTCTTTTTTATCTGCGCAGGATGGTATATATGTATGAGGAGAAACCATGCAATGATAATAAGAATAAATGCAGCAGGAGCTCCTATGCACATCCACTGAATGAAGCTGATTTTCTGATCCGTATAGTCTTCAAGTATCGAAAGTGCAAGGATATTAACAGAACTTCCGGCAGGAGTTATCATGCCGCCTATCATACTTGATACAGGTACAGCTATCATAAGTATCCTGCCATTGGCTGCTTTCTCTTTTCCTTCAAACATATTCAGGAATTCAACAGCTATTGATAAAAATACAGCGCAGGTAGGAACGTTTGAAATTATCGAAGAAACAGCTGCGGTGCTAAGCATAAAAGCAAGGACTATTCTTCTCCCGTCATCGCCTGATGATTTTATTATCCTTATCAGAAGCCTTTTTGATACAGGAACTTCTATCAAAGCCTGCGCAATACCAAATGAAGCAAGAATAAATGCAACGACCTGATTTGAGAAACCCGATATAGCAGTGCTGAGATCCCCTGTAATGCCTGTTACAGGCATCAGACCTATAACAAGCATTGATGAAAGACTTACAGGGATGACCTCACTGATAAGAAATACAAGATATGCTGCAAGAAGCAGCAAAGTACCTGCCATTTCACCATTATCAAAAATACGGACAGAAAGCCATGAGCTGATAATAAGCAGTGCTGCCGAAATTATTGCTGCGTTTTTTATAATCCCGCTCCTGCTTACGCCCTTTTCCGATAAATTTCCGGCTCTTATATTTATCATTCTCTCTCCTTGATAACCTGTGCAAGTGATATCTTTCGTATTTGTCTCATAAGGAAAAGGTTCACTATGAGGTACATTATCATCATATATGCAGCAAGGTAAATATCCATTCTCAAATCAAGTGTTCCTATGAAATATGCAGGAATATCCTTTGTAAGATAAGGATATATCATTTTAACGATCTTAGTACAAAGCGGTATTGATACCAGACAGCTTATCAGTGTAACAAAAAAAGGTACTCCGAGATAGATTTTATTGATCTCATGCTTATTATATCCGAATATCTTTATAAGAGAGATGGAGAATGACGATTTACCGATAATTATGCGTACTATCAGGAATATTACAGCTGCAAACACAATAAGTCCCATTCCTTCCATAAGCAGCATCATCATCTGCATATTTTCTGTAAGGGAATTTGCGGCATCCTTTATATCCTTATCGGTTGTAACTGACATTACAGTATCATCATCAAGCTTTAATTCCTTATCCGAAACAAGACCTGTATAATTATTCTCATTTATATCAAATGCTTTTCTCATAGTACTGATATTCTGAAATACGCAAAGTCCGTAGCTGTATGGAATGATCCTGTCTATCTTCAGTGAATATTCCTTATCATTAAGGATGTCACTGAGTCTGACAGTATCGCCTGCTTTGAGTTCATATTTATTTGCAAATGAATCCGAAACAGTGATCTCGTCAGTTTTTTCGGATGCATTCATATCAAAATAATCTGAATCCTTTTCTATTCCGATCATTATTATATCCATGTCGCCGGCAGCATAATGGAATGATTTGGAGAGAATGGCTTCTGAATCAGCAGGTACTTCTTCTGGCAGCTGCTTCAGTGTATACTCATACTTATAGCCAACTTCATCAGAAACGTGGTCTACATAATGTGTCATTCCTGCTTCTATGGTAAAACCGAGTACAAGCAATATAGCAGATACGAATATACCTACGCTGAGTATAAGGTTACTGCCTATCTCACTGAGAAATTCACGTATGCGAAAAGCCGTAAAGAACGGAAGATCACGGAGTTTGCTGTTGATGCGTACCGATCTTGCCTGACTTCTTCTGAGAAGATCTATAGGCTTATGATTGAGATTTTTCCGCAGTGTGATATAGTTGACAAATATAGTTATGCATACAGGCATTGCAAGAGCATAAATAACGATCGAAGGTGTGATCTCTTTTTTCAGTTCGGGCATAGAATAAAGATCTATACTGTCAGCAGCAAGAAGGTCACTTGTAACATAATATCCTGTAAATATGCTTATTACAGAACTCAACAGCACCAGCATCACAGGGAGAAGCATATACATACGAATAAGCTCTCCACGCAGATATCCAAGTGAATAAAGAGTACCGATAACCGACTTTTCGTTTTCTACTATACTTTTTACGAATATAGTAAGTATATACGCAATAAGTATCATAAAAATAACGCCTGTGAGCATTGAGGCATTTTTCATGAGACTGCAGTCATCCTCATAGGCATTTATTCTTGTATTATTTTCCTTGATAAGTATAGATTTTATAAGTCCCGAATTGGAAAGTATCGTCTTTACATCCTTATTTGCACAGTTTTCACCGAGTATATATGCATAGCTGTATACAGGTGTCTCTGTAAGATCATCAAATGTCTTGTCTGCAACAAAGGCAACACTGAATTTTGCTGTATCCGAGTTAAGGTCAGAAGGATTTTTCTTGACATAGGTATAATCAGGCACTGTACAAATACCGGCAACTTTAAAACTCTTTCCTCCTGCTTTTATATCTGAACCTACAGTACAATTATTCTTTTCTGCAAAATGCTTTTCAAGAACTATCTCATTCTCAGCCGAAGCCTTTGTACCGCTGATGATATTGAGAAGGTCTATCTTCTTACGGTCCTTGAATACTCTGAGAGTTTTGCCATTTTCAGCATTTATGTCCGTATAGAATTGTTCTTCGACAATATTGCCTTTATCTTTAAGCTTTTTCATAGTATCATCATCTGCTTCGGCAAAAAGAGTAAAGTTACCGGATTCTACAGCACTGATGCTTCTTAAATCCTTGTTTGTTTCAATAATAGCCGCATTTCCTATTGCGCCTCCAAGGACAACAGACATACCGACAATGATAAGTATCATAAGCATAAGGTTTCTGAAAATATCTTCACGGAAAAGACGGGGGATTCTCTTATAAAGTATCATTGCTTTCATCCCCTTTACCAATCAATTTCTTCAACTGTTCTGATATTCTTATTTTCAGACTGTTCGGTTATTTTTCCATCCTTGACACGAATGATACGATGCGCAAGTTCAGCTATTTTTTCATTGTGTGTAACGATCAGAATAGTTGTATTATACTTCTCGTTTATCTCACAAAGCAGACTGAGCATTTCCTTTGATGTTTTATAGTCAAGGGCACCTGTCGGTTCATCGCAAAGCAAAAGTCTCGGGTTCTTTATAAGCGCTCTCGCAACAGCACATCTTTGCTGCTGACCTCCTGAAAGCTGGTTCGGGAATTTATCCTGATGTTCCTTCAGACCGAGAGTATTTATAAGCATCTCAAGCTCAAGGGGCTTCTTCGTAAGATATTCACATACTCTTATATTCTCTCTGACATTAAGATTCGGAACAAGATTATAGAACTGAAAAATATATCCTATGGTTTTTCTTCTTTCAAGCGCAAGCTTCTTCTGATTGAGCTTGGTAATATCAGTACCGTCGATAATAACGCTTCCGCTGTCAGCTGTTTCGATACCGCCGATTATATTGAGAAGTGTGGATTTTCCCGATCCGCTCTGTCCGAGGATAACACATATCTCCCCTTCGTTTACATTCATATCAGCATGATTTACTGCACAGAATTCATTGCTTCCTTCACCATATTTCTTAACAAGGTCTTTAACTTCAAGCAACATATTTATTCTCCTTCCTTTTGCCTGATCATACGCTCAGAAAGAATTTTCATCATTCTCATACGTCTTTTTCTGAGTCCGCTTTTGGATATATCAAGTGTTTTTTCAAGTACTGCAACTATTTCGTCTGCTTGTTCCTTTGTCAGTATCAATGGCGGAAATAATCCGAGGATATTCTTATCATAATACATCAATACCCCCATCATCGCCGTATCCATCATAATTTTGAATGTATCATCTGCTTTAAGAGGTGTTTTATCATCAGGATCAACAAGCTCAATACCGATCATAAGACCTCTTCCTCTGAGATCACCTATTGCAGGTCTGATACTTCTGAGTTCACTGAGCTTATTGAAAAGGTACTCCCCTACTTCAGCAGAATTACGACAAAGTCCTTCCTGTTCGATTATTTCTATATTTTTCAGTGCGACCGCACAGCACACGGGATGACCGCTGGCAGTATATCCGTGTTCGAGTCTTTTTCCCTTTCCACGGAAATTCCTGAACACTTTTTCAGTGGCGAGCATTGCTGACAGCGGCAGATAGCCGCTTATCAATCCTTTGCTCAGACACATGATATCAGGTCTTTCCTCCCACGCTTCACTCACAAACATTCTTCCTGTACGTCCGAATCCTGTTGTCACTTCATCAGCTATAAACAGAATATGATTTTCATGAAGAAGTCTGATAAGCGAAACGAAAAATTCATCAGAAAATGGTATCACGCCCGCACATCCCATGACAGGCTCAGCTATAAAAGCGGCAATTGTATTGCTGTTTTCATCCGATATGAGCTTCCTTACAGCTTCAAGGCATCTTTTCTCACATTCAGTCTGTTCGGTCGTACCATAAGCTCTATGATACGCAAACGGAGGTTTGACCTTCAGGAATCCGTCAAGGAGCGGACCGTACATTTCCTCATCGATCGGGTCTGTAGAAGTGGATATCGCACCATATGAAGCTCCGTGATAGCATCCCTCAAAAGATATGATCTTGTATTTATCATGAAATGTCTTGTCCGAATGCTGACGGAAATACTGCCTTGAAGTTTTTATGGCAGTTTCTACCGCATCAGCACCGTTTGAAGCAAAATAAGCCATATCATAATAATTTCTGCTCATCTTGCAAAGCTTTTCAGCAAGTTTCATTGCAGGATCATTTGTCTGTTCATGACAGGAAGCATAAGCAAGTATGCGCATTTGTTCCGATGCAGCATCACACAGTTCCTGACGTCCGTGTCCGACAGCCACATTCCAAAGTGAACCGCCTGCATTAAGGTAACGCTTTCCCTGCCTGTTATAAACATATACGCCTTTACCGCCTGCAATACAGATAGGTCCGATATCTACCATTTCAGCAATATCTTCAACGTCAGTACACGGATTCCATAAATGATAATTTTTCATTTTCTTCGTTTCCTCTTAAAGACAATAATTCAAGGTTTTCTTGCGCTTATAAAATAGTATTCCTGAGTTCCGTAAAGGAAATCGAACATACCTACAAATATCTCCTGCCACTTATTGTGATTGAATTTTACACTCACCTTCTCAATTGGCTTTCTGAAATGAAGATACCTTGACAGGAAGTACATCGCAAGCCCCTTATAAACAATATGTCCGACAGCCTCATACTTTACATCGACAAATCCAGCCTTTTCCAGTTTCGCCTTGTACTGTTCTATCGTATACATATTCGCATCAGGAATGAACAGACCCTTTCTGCCTTTGATCTGCTGATTCTTCATTGTTTCCTCGCCTTTTACCGGCAACATTTCCGAAGCTGAATAATATCCGCCTTTTTTTAAAACACGAAATGCCTCATGCATGAATTTTTCACGTGGATCAAAGTGATATGCACAGTCAAGTGCGGCTACCCTGTCAAAAGTTTCTTTTTCAAATCCAAGGTCACAGGCATTTCCGACCGCAAATCTGATATTGCTCTTTTCTTTTGCAGCTCTTTTTTTGGCGATTTTTATATGCAGAGGGGTTATGTCCATAGCGTGGATATCAAGCTGAGGAAAGCACTTTTTCCAGTAAAAGTCCTGTTCACCGCAGCCGCAGCCGACATCAAGAAGAGCACTTCCGCTTGAAAAATGGCAAAATTCAGCAAGTTTATCTGCAAGTGCTTCATTCGCATCATTATAATACTCTGCTTTCTCCCAGTATCCGACATTCATCCAGCATTTGCTGTTATGTCCGCCAAGTCCCGTTATGTCCGTATTCATAGCTTCATAATACTGCTCACTGCTTTTCTGCGTTTTGAATAAATGCTTGAATGATGATATTATATTTCCCATTTGTATTTCCTTTCGATGCTCAGTCGGCAAATTCAAAATAACCGATGCTTTTTCCATAGTCAAGCATCTTTTTTACATAGATCTCATCAGCTTTCGGCCAGCGGAAACCTGTCATTTTCAGTATCATTTCCGTCCTGTCTGCGGCTGTCATACTTATATCACCGTCAAATGATATATATGTACCTGCATGAAGCAGGATATCATCAATTATCAGCTTGTTTTTATGATTTATATACATATCATAAATAGCATCATAATACTCATCAAACGGCAAAAGCTTTATATCATCAGGCAGTCCTGCCTTATGAAGGAGCGTATAAAAATCCACTTCACTGAGTTTATCATTATTAAATATGTGAAATGTTTCATTACAGCAGTCATAATCAACAGAAAGCCTGAGCATTGCTTCCGCTACACTGTCAACGAACGAAAAATCAAGTATTTCCGTTTCAATTGCAGGAAACATTTTCAATTTGAACAAAGCCTTCATAACTATATAAAATGCGTTTGTATCAATGTTCTTCTGGAATTTTCCTGTGCTGTACTCAGCCATTACCGTTCCGACTCTCATTATGCTTGCGTTGACGCCAAGTTCACGGTAACGCTTCACAAGCTTTTCAACTTCGATTTTTGATTCAGCGTAAAGTTCTCTCGGATGGCATGATTCAGCCTGCGTATCTTCTGTATACAGATAGTAGTCCTGTTCCTTGTCAGTAAAAAGCAGTCTTGTAGTCGAAACGATCACACATTTTGACTTTGCTGATCCAAGGCAGAATCTGAGTATATTTTCCGATGCATCAACATTATTTCTGATAAAATCTTCCTTGATACCGTAATGAGATACTTTTGCAGCGCAATGATAAACAATATCGACCTGTTCAAGAAGCATTCCGTACACTTCATCACTGATCCCCATTTTATCCTCTGCAATATCACCATGAATGACCGTGATCCTGCTTTTGTTGTCAGTATAATAACCCGAACCGAAATAAAAGCCAAGATTATCTTCTATTTTTGCAGACACATCTTCTCCCCTGACGATACAGTATATATGGAAATCAGTTTGTTCCAGAAGCGTTTTCAAAAGGTATGCACCGATAAAACCTGTGGCACCTGTAACCAAGACCTTCATGCCTGAATGAGTTCTCTCATTATTTATCCTGCCAGTAAACACAGGAACTTCCTTATCTGTTTTATTCAGATATTCGGTATATGCTTCAGTCAGTTTCCCCTGTGCTTCCTTGTCATCATTTTCAAATACAGCCTGACGCTTCATTCTTTCGATATGTTCAAGCTGTTTCTTGTCATCCCTGACATTCAGCTTCGCGGCAAGTTCACGGATAGTATGATACTGGAATATCATATTAAGACTGATGTCATAGTTTTCTTTAAGTTCACTGTAAAATGATATTGCATTGAGTGAATCAAAACCGACCTCAAACAGATCCTCATTGACACTTATATCTTTAAATCCTGTTGAACGGAAAAGAATATCTGAAATATTCTTCTCCTTATCTGTTAATTCCTCTTTTTTATGCGATATCTCAACAGCATCATTCATATTAATGAGTTTTTTTCTGTCAATTTTATTGTTTGCTGTAAGCGGCATTTCATCAAGCTGACTGATGACAGACGGTATCATGTACGAAGACAGCGATTCTGATACCTCAGATTTCAGATCATCCGACGAAAGCTGAACAGATGCTGTATAATATACTGCAATTATCTGATGATCGTAACGATTCTTCTTCAGAACCGCCGCACACTGATCGATAAGCTTATTATGCTTGAATACAGTTTCAATTTCGCCAAGTTCTATTCTGAATCCGTTCAGTTTTATCTGCGTATCTTTTCTTCCGTTGAAATCAACATATCCTTCACTGTTCATGACCCCAAGATCGCCTGTAATATAAACTCTTCCGAATTTTCCGCTCTCAACAAACGCAGCCTTTGTCTTTTCATCATCACCGAAATAACCTTTTGCAAGTCCTTCTCCGCTTATACAGATATTTCCGGGGGTATTTTCGGGACAAAGCTCCATATTATCATCAAATATATATATCCCCTGATTAGGCAGCGGATAGCCATATGGTATTTTTACAGATGTATCCCATTTTTTTGGTATCGGATAATAAATCGACCATATTCCGCATTCTGTAGCACCGCCTCCACTGTAAACCCTGCAATTTTCATATGCTTCATATATCTTCGCAGGAAGTGACGGCGGGATATTATCTCCGCTCATTATCACTGTTCTGAGACTTTCCCTGTCATCAAAATCTACTTCATCAGAGTTTTCAAAGCTATACTTCTTTTTATCCAGTGAATCAATATATATCTGCATCAAAGCAGGAACTATATTCAGCACCGTTACGCCTTCATCTGATATATACCTGTGAAGTCCGCACACATCCCTGCTGTCCTCGGTTATAACAAGCTCTGCGCCTTCACTGAGTGAACCGAAAATATCATATACTGACAGGTCGAAGCCAAATGATGAAACACACAGAAAAACATCTTTTTCGCTCACATCAAAAAGCCTGTTTAAAGCAGCAATTGTATTCATGGCAGCACCATGAGTTATAACAACTCCCTTGGGCACACCTGTACTTCCAGACGTAAAAATAATATACGCTTCATCATCGGAAGATATCTCACATGGCTGCAAATGAATAACTTCAGCCTTTATTGCAGCAATCTCACTTTCATCAGCATAAATTCCATCACAAAGATCAATAATGTATTTTTTTCTTTCTGAAGGCATTGACGGGTCTATTGGTACATACACACCGCCTCCCATCAGTATTCCGAGAATACAGCCTACAGTTTCACACTTTCTGCAGCCGCTTATTATGACCTTACTGCCTTTATTCATTCCTTTACTTCTGAAATATTCACAAGCAGTAGCAGAATAGTCTTTAAGCTGTGAATATGTCCAGCTTTTTTCACTATCCTTTACAGCTGTTCTTTCGGGATATTCCGCCATTTTTTCAAGAATACCGCTCAGAAGCTCTTTTCCCCTGAACTCATCATTTCTTACATCATTGTATTTTTTTACTTTCTCAATGTATTCCTCACTGACACCAATACTTTCCGTCCTGCCTTCAAGGAATGCAGAAAATGTACCGAACATATCAGAAATAAGCTGTTCCTTGAAGTAACCGCTGTCATAATCCCAGTTAACAGTAAGTCTGCCATTATCAAAAGATATCTGGCAGTCAAGATAAACATTCGATGTCTGGCTGTATCCCCTTATTTTATTGTTCATATCCATATTCAGCAGCATATTTTTATAGATCATGCTTGTGAATACTATCGGGAATAACGCTCTGTCCTTTCCGTGTTCAGCAGACAGCATCTCCATTATCTCCGTTCCGTCCACACGCTTATGCATCATTGCTTCGATCGTTCCGATCTGTACATCACGGCAAAGCTCCCAGAAATCCTTGCCTGCATTCTCGATTGCAAGCAGAATTACAGCTGTAAAATCGCCTATGACAGACATTTCTTTTTCATTCCTGTCAAATACGGGAAGATCAATTGTAAAACGTTTCTGACCGGAATAAAGTGCAACAGTCTTTGCATACGCCGCAAGAAGATATGTAGGCGCAGTTACATGATGCTTATTTGCTTCGGCTTCAATTTCATTAAGTCTTTTCTCCGACAAAGTTAAACTTTTTCTTGAGAATACAGACTGCCGTATTGAATATTCCGTCCCGAATAACGGTGCCGAAGGGAAATCTGCTATTTTCTTCTCCCAGAATTTCCTGTCTTTTTCATATTGAGCATCTTTTGAAGTCTTGCGTGTTACATAATCAAAAAATGCCATATTTTCAGGAACAAAATAATTTTCATCATTATAATGCTTCCTGAGCTGTTCAGCAAATATCTTAAAGCTTATCCCGTCACATACGAGCATATCAAATTCTATGAACATCGTATATTCAGCTTCACCGGTTTTATATGCACTTACTGAAAACAACGGCCATACCGAAGGATCACTGTTATTCTTCTTTTCAGCTTCAAATACTTCATCAAGGTATTTTTCCTGTTCCTCAGCGGTCAGACCCGTGATATCTTCCTCACGTATATGGTAATACTCAGGATGTTCGATCACTTCCTGCTCATAAGTATCAGTAAATACCGTTCTCAGGGCAGGCTGTTCCATAACTACTTTATTCAGCGCTGTCTCCAATCGTCTGATATCCTTATTCATTACAACAGAATACAGTACCTTCGTTGATATTTCTGCTATCTGTCTGCCAATATAGTATGCTTTCTGCATACTTGTCATCGGATACTTCAATTTATTACCGCCTTTCCCATATTCCAATCATTTATGTCCTACTTCAATTGTATGCAGCATCACAGATTCAGGCGGCAATCCAAGCATTTCCTCAACTTTTCCGAAATCCATATCGCCAATGGAACAGCATCCTGCACCAAGTCTGCTGACCTCTGCGTATAAAAGTTCAGTCATTATCCCGCAGTCAAGAAGCGCATATGCATACCCTTTATAACTGTACTTCGGCATATTGCATCGGCTGTTATATACCATAAGAACGCTTACAGCAGATGATGAATAGATTTCACGGTTAGTCGGATAATGAAAAGATTCCTCAATTATGCTGTCATTAAGCTTATAGAGCGAATTATTCACGGGACAATAGTAGTACATTCCCTTTTCAAGCCTATCAACTCTCTTGTCTTTTATACACAGGTAAATATCAATCGGATAAAGTCCGCCTGCACTTGGATAGAACCTTGCATTTTTTCTGAACTTATTATCACGGAATACCGCCAGAACAGCTGAAAGCTCATCAAAACTGATTTTTTTATCCGTATCAAAGCTGCGTGTCGAACAATGTGAACGTAAATGATCCGGGATCTGTGTATCTTCCATACGAACAGGTACAGTCTGTAAATCCTCGCAGATATTGCGGTTCACTATTTTATTCTTTGCAGCTTCCAGCTTATCAGGATCAAGATAAAGTTCCTCATCACGAACAGTATCCGTATATGGTGAAAGGCCATAAAACATTTCATTGAGCCGTGGTATGCCTTTTATCAGTACCCTTGCCGAAATCAGTTCTCTTATAAGTGCTGCTGCTTTTTTATTTCCATTAAAATGTCCGATCAGCTCGTTTTTGCTTATTCCATTAACAGTCAGATAATATAATTCGGGAAATAATTCAGATCCGTATGAAAACTTCAGCGCACCTGCAATGACCTTATTATTTTCAATTCTGAACGGAACACCTGCCGACCAGTATAATACATCATTATTCATCTGACAGCTCTCTCCTTGCATTTTTCTGCCATTTTTATAACCTTGCCGACCTCACTGACAACACTTTCCCACTGTTCGGAGATATAGAAGTGACCGCCTTTATATACCGCAGCACCAAGGTAGTTTTCAGAAAAAGCCGACCATTCCGACATTGCGGATATTGGATTGATATACTTGTCATCTTCAGCATACAGTACTCTCAGGAAACATCTGAACGGTTCATCAGGAAGGCGGAAATGATAAGTATCAAATAATCCGAGATCTGATGTTACCACTTTCAGATAAAGCTCCATAAACGATTTATTGCGAGTGACCGCTGATGCAGTTCCTCCAAGTTCTTCAAGATATGCTTTTACAGCTTCAATACTTTTCAGGTCTACTCCGCATGGCTTGTAATACGAACAAGGAAGTGCTGCGGATACTATCATTCCCGAAAGAATATCCTCCCTGCCATTTTTCTGAAGTTCCACTGCAAGTTCTTCAGCTAAAAAAGCGCCCATACTGTGTCCGAAAAGGATCACATCCTCATCCTCTTTAAAAAGTTCATCATAAACCAGCCTCACAGCACTGTCAGCATCAGTAAACAGTGCATCCCTGAAACGTGAACCGTGTCCCGGATATTCGTAGTTTATTACACTTAATGATTCGCTTTCAAGTGCTTTGAGCGGATGATAAAAATTACCGAATCCACCTGCATGAGGCAGGGTTATAAGCCTCACAGTATCGTCTCCTTTATCGCTTCTATTGCGCCTTCATAATTATCAAACACCGCAAGATGTCCGCCGTTTATCATTTTGACATCAAAGGAATTATTGCAGTAATTCTTCCATTTGTTTACTTCACTTCTTTTTACAAGTGCATCATATTTACCGTGTATCATCGTAACAGGCATATTGAATTTACGGATATCCTTCGGAACAATATAGCTGTGAAGCATTGCAGAATCCTTTCTGAACACCTCAAGACTACGTCTTAATGCAGCAACAGCTTTTCTTCCTTCTTCAGTATCCTCATCTATTGCTTTAAGGAACTCATCATCATTCATATTTTCAAGTTCCTTAGTTGATTCAGGATGCAGAAGTCCGATAAATTCACACATATTTTTATTATTATCAGCATCCACCTTGAACTGGAAGATATTCATAAACATTTTTTTCAATGATTCATCGGAGATATCAAGTGCGGACGGTGTTGATATCTGATCGGCAGGATCACGGCTTGAAGCTGCTATGAAGTATTCAGGCTCCCTGAATCCCTGTTTCATAAGCTTCTGCATAAGATCAAAAGCAATGACCGAACCTGAGCAGAATCCGAACAAAGCATAGTTTTCGTTTCCGGCTTTTTCCTTTATCTCGTCAATTATCCTGTCTGTCATCTCATCAATGCTGTCAGCCATTTTTTCTCTGAATTTAGTTCCCTTGCCCGGAAGCTCGATAGGAACTATCTCAATATTTTCGGGGAAATGCTCCTGCCATTTCAGATACATCATAGCAGAAGTAGCCGACGGCGGTATACACAGTAAGCGAAGTTTCTTTCCTTCTTCCATAATCATACCTCTTTCAGATAATAATCAACAACCGCTGAAAACTCACATATATTCCTGCAATCAAAAAGATCGGCAACCGAGATCTCAATACTGAACTCTTCCTGCATACGATCAAGAAGTGACATTGCATTCAGTGAATTTCCGCCTACTTCAAAGAAATTATCCTCATAACCAATATTATCGTTTTCAAGAATTTCCTTCCATATTTCCAACATCTTTGTTTCAGTTTCAGTATGCATAATAGCCTCCGTTATTTATTATATAAAAATCTCTTTATTTTTCTGCTGTTTGTCTTTTCAAATTCTTTATCCCTGAATACAACACTGCGTATCTGCTTATAAGAAGCAATATCTTTGTTGCATTCCTCAATATGGGATCTTATTGCATTTTTGACCTTTTCCTCGCCAAGCTTTTCTATATATGCCATCTGAGGATAGATCTCGGCAGTAAGCACATCATTTTTATCAAGTACAAGAACTTCACTGACATATTCGCATCTTTCTATGATCTGTTCAAGTTCTTCAGGTGAGATATTCTCTCCGTTGCTTAGAATGATAAGATTCTTTTTTCTTCCTGTAAGATAGAGCCAGCCATCTTCGTCAAGATATCCAAGGTCACCTGTTTTCAGCCATCCGTCTTCAAGAACTTCTGCTGTAGCCTTTTCATCCTTGTAATATCCGAGCATTACTCCTGCGCCCTTTGTCCATATCTCATTATCCACGATCTTAAAATCAAGCTTGCTGAGCACTTTTCCCACTGAACCGGGTCTGTATCCGCTAAGCGAATCACAAGCTATGTGTGATGTACACTCTGTCATACCATATCCCTGAGTTACAACAACTCCGTATTCCTCAACTGCACTCTTGATCTCATCTTCAAGGAATGCAGCAGAACAGCAGAATCCGCAGAATTCTTCACACAAAAGCTTGTTTTTGACTTCAGTTTTGCTTAAACCGGGATTTCTTTTTTCAGTCATTCTGAGATTATAAAGGAAATATTTGAGTATCATAGGAACAGTCAGTATCTTCTTTGCCTTAAAAAGTGAAATATCCTCTATCATATGATTCATGTCCGATAATGATAAAGTTATTCCGCATATGTAAGCGAAAAAGAAATCAACAGTAAGGCAGTAGATATGATGATTCGGAAGTATCGAAAGCCATGCGGTATTTTCACCGTTCCAGCCTGATTCTATCCTTACTGCGCCAAGATTGTCGAGTATATTATTGGTTGAAAGCATTACACCTTTGCTTTTTCCTGTTGTTCCGGATGTATAAAGGATAGTAACTTCCTTATCTGCATCTATAGGCGATTCAAGCGGTTCTTTCGGATATTTTCCAAACAGTTCCGGCATATCATCCATACACAGTGTTCTGATATTTCTTTTGCTGTCCCTGACCGCAGGAAGTACCCTGTCAGCATATTCCTTCTGGTATATAATATATTCCGCATCACTTCTTAACAATATATCGCATATTTCAGATGAAGTGAACTTATTGTCTATTGCAGTAATAACAGCAGGAACTATTGCTGCTGCATAATATGCAGTAAAGAAACAATATGTAGAATCACCTATAAGCGATATATGTTTTCCGCATAATCCCTGTTCATTCAGATAGTGTGAAAAGGCATTGACATCGCCCCTGAATTCTCTGAATGTCACAGCCTTTATTCCGCCGTTTTCCTTATACTGGATAAACGGTCTTTTTTCATAGGCAAGTGAATTGTTCTCCAAAAGTGTTCTGAGGTCATGCACTCCCATAAAAAGAGCATCCCTTATCTGTTCTCGAATCGCTTTTACAGCTGATTCGTTATCATTGAACAGATAGAAATGATCTCCCTGTAAAGCTGTCGAACCGATATATTTATTGGTGCATTTTTTCCAGTTATCAATTGTCTCAGCCTTTATCTCCTTGTCATCATTTCCGTATACAACACCAACAGGAACGTTCAGTTTTTCCGATTCGGAAAGCTGATGCGGAATAAAACGGTGCAGACGCTCGGCATCTTTTCTGACAAGAGGCAAAAACGCTCTGAGAAGCACATTATTATTTCTTACTTCACTTGTTATACCGTCAACAGAAAGCATATATTCAAGGAATTTTTCATCCGAATCAAATATCTTGTCACGTTTGTCAAACTCATCCGGCGGAACACTTCCCGATACTATCAGGAATTTCGGTTCCATGCCATATTTTCTGCAAAGGAGCAGTGTAACTTCATATGCGGTATAACTTCCCATACAATGACCGAAAATTCCTATATCAGTATCCTTGTACTTATCTGCAATATCTGCCGAAATAGTCTCTGTCATTTCTTCAAATGTTCCGTAAGGCTGTTCTTCACAACTCGAACCATGCCCTGCATATTCATATAAAACTACATCCAATTCAGGCATCATATCCCTGAGAAACTCAAATGATGAAGCGAATGTTCCTGCATTCGGAAATACTATAACTTTCATTTTTACACCCTTCTTCCTGTCTCTTTCCAACTTGTTCCCGATGCTTCCAGTGACGTATCATATACAAAATGCTCAGGTATCTGATACGCAAGAAGCTTTTCGACGCAATAATTTTTCCATAATGATACATCTGCCTTTTTCCTGCTGAATGTGGAATAATTGCAGATAAGTTCATTACGGTCATTCAGATTTATCACAGTCTTCTGAATATCTTCAAATCCTTCAAGTATTTTCTCAACAAATCCTGCATCAAGCTTTTCACCTGTGCGTATCAGTACTCTGTCAGCTCTGCCGAGTATCCTTACACTTCCGTCTTCTCTTAATTCAGCAACATCACTTGTACGAAAGCCTTTTTCATGCAGACACTCAATTTTATCGGAAAGTATATAATATCCACCTGTTGTGCCTGTATCAATAATAAGCTGATCCTGTCCGGCATTATTTTTGAAGGTTGTGAATCTTACACCTGAAAGAGGCGTCAGCCATCCGCCGTTTTCAGCAGAATTCATCGCTGCGCATCCAACCTCGGTACTGCCGTACTGAGAAGAAATATGATAACCGAATTTATTCATAAACTTATTATCAAGCTCAGATGATACAGCTTGTGCAGTTGACATTATGACCTTCATTTCGTTTCCGAACGAATCAAAGTTATTCACTTCCGTCATCTTCTCTAAAATATACGGTATAGCATACAGGCAGTTCACCTCCATAAGCCCACACAGCTCAATAAGTCTGCGTGGAATTATAATATCAGGTATAACAAGATCCGCATCGTTCAGTTCGCACATAAGAAGGACGCAAAAAAATGCATATGAATGATAAAAAGGAGCCATAGTCATAAACCTGTCACCCGATCCAAAATTCATATGTTCCTGATACCGCTTGGTTTCCGCCTTTATATCATCAACCGTCCTGAGAACCATTTTCGCTTCGCCTGTAGTTGCTGAAGTCATCTGGATTATGCCATATTGAGGAAGTTCAAGATGCACAGCCTGCGGTGAACGTTCCAGCTGATGTGTCTCCCATCCGTTATTTTTCCAATCAAGTATGATATCTATATCATAGCATCTGTGTGCATAGGAGGTTTCGGGATGGAAATCAGGAGCCGTAAACATCGGTACAAATTCCATCCGCTGAGAAAGCTTCCATTGAAGAATATTTCCCTTTTGTTCTGATGATCTGCAAACAACCACCTTGTTTTTGATATCACCGTAAACAGAAAGTATCTCTTCCCCTTTTTTTATAAGCGATTCTATCTCATCTTCGCCAATCTCCGCTGTTCCATAAAATATTTTCATTACAATTTACATTCTCACTTTCATAAACAAGTATTTTCAATTGTTCTTCTACAACTTTCCGTTCTTTTTCAGGAAGCATCATGAAGTAAATATTATCTGCATAGTATTTTGCATCTTCACTCATTATAAATGAATCCTCTTTTTCAATTACAAGTCCCTTGCTGATAAGAAGTTCCATTGCAGGGCGTATTTGTTCATATGAACGTTCAGTCAGAAGATTCTTCGACAGACTGAACAATTTAGGCCAGCCGATTATGCGCATATTTTCGACCTCTGAATCAGTAAGCTCCTTTAACTGGAGATATCCCGGAAACTCACAGTTCATATACCTGTTGAAAGCATGATTTCTGTATTTGAAACCGCAGATATTACCAAGTGAACCCGAACCAACAGCAATGCAATCAGGCATTTCGTTTATACCGCCGTAATAGTTTGATTCCATTATTATTTTTCCGCGCTTGACAAAGCAATAACAGGTCTCATGGGCATATCCTGCCGTCGTCATAAGTTCCTTGCCTTTTTTCATCATCACCAGCATTTTCTCTGTAGACGGAACAACTGCACCGCATTCCTTCATCATTCTTTCCAGATTATTGCTATACGGAAAAACAGGCGAAAAATCTATGCCGTCAAGTCCCATTCTTATTGCTTCCCTGACATCCGAGATAACCGCTTCTATCTCGTCCCCGATATCAGTAAACTGCGGATAGCCATAAAGTATATCCCCATGAACTATTATATTATTCTTTTTCAGCGTTGTAAGAGTCAGATAAACCTCTTCCAGTGTAGCCTTCTGAGCGAATATCTCTCTCAGAGGGCGATGAAACGTCTGTATCCCCGTAGAGACTCTTGCAATTTTTTCTTCAAGAATGAATCTGATAATATCTTCACGGTAAAGTGACGTACAAGAACCTTCCATATGAACACACATATCATCTGTAAGGTCATAATTCTCCCGTATACAGCCAAGAATCCTGCGAAGCTGATCACCATTCAGCAGCGTCGGAGTTCCTCCCCCGAAATGAACACTTTCAATTTCAAATATATCGGAAGAATACATTTCAAGTTCCTGTATCAGGCGGTCAGTATACATATCCATAGTTTCGTAATTATATTGTTTGTCAAAACCACAGAAATTGCATTTTGAATCACAGTACGGAATATGAACATATATCATTGCTTTTCTCTTGCCATTATAATTCCGTATCTTTTCAATTATCCCCGAAGCCTCACCGCTGCACCTGTCTTCTATAAGATCCATATGAGGATAGAAATACTGGTGCGGCATTAAGATTTTTTTATCAAACATCTGGCATATCACCGCTTATGACATTATTCTGTCACCTATAGTGTCTATAATAGCAGGCATATTTCCGCTCTTGAACTTCATCATTTCATCACTGCTCATTGTAATGCTGAAATGATTTTCAACTGCTGTAACAAGTTCAATGAACTTCAGCGAATCCATATTCAGAAGGAAATTTTCAACCGAAAAATTTTCATTCGGATCATTAGGGCATCCGACCTGAAATACAATTTTTTCAACTTCATTTTTTAACTGCTCTTTACTCACACTAAACTCTCCTTGTCAATATACACTCCCGTTTACAGATAAATGTATAAATAAAATGTTAGCCAATACTAATAATGCATCAAAAAGATATCCATCTCAAGCATCTTCACAGATGCTCAATAATGGAGTTAAAGTAAGTATTAACTAACAGATATTATACCATTATCAATATTTGATGTCAAGCATACAAATAGTAAAAATCAAATTTCTATATTTTTTACAGCATTTCATTTCTGATACACAATAAAATTATATATTATTATCATATACTAACCCAAGGATAATTTTTGTAGTATTTTAGTCAAAATCAGAAATATACTGTTTTCATTTGATAGCAGAAACGTGGCCTAATGTTTCCAAACTTTATGTCTGAGCCAACCGTGATAGTATTCATTTTCAAAACCTCCATCCGCATCATAACATTGGTTTTATTATTATACATAACGTTTTTGATGTCAACCTGATTCCGCAGAACTCAAATCAACAAATGAACGAAAAGCAGTGATATTTTCCGACCCCCCCACGCTTCATTGCTATATTCTATTTCACCCAGCAGGTGAAATTTTGAAACACGAGAAAAATTCTGAAACACTATGTGATTGCGTTGCTTTTCAGCGTTTTGCAATCTACGAACTTTGCGGAATCAGGGTCAAGATAATTGCTGCGGAGTTTACAGTCCTCTTTTTCTAAGCTCATCTGATATTTTTCTGTATAATGGAACATCTGCACCATATTTATCCGCAAGCCTTACGACTTCGTAGATAAGTCCGTCTATTTCTGACTGATGATTATCAGCAATATCTCTTTGTAATGACGTTGTAGCATTTGGAGTAAGTGTATCAAGAATATCGAGATTACGCTGAACTATATCCTCATCAAAATATATATCCATTGCAAGTGCAAGTGAATTTATCTCGGTTACCAGACCTGCAAAGCAGTCTCTTATTTCGCCTTGTTTCTGAATCTCACCTGCTGACACATTATAATAAAGTCCACACGCTCCCTGCGGTGAAACATATGAGAATTTCAGCAATGCATCTCTTGCAATGTTATCGGAAAGGATCCCCGTAATTCCGCTTTCCCGCAGGTCTGACTCAATATCACGCAGTCTTTCCCGATACTCCTCTTTTTTCCTGACACCGTAAATGATACGGAAAATGTCGCCGTTCATGAGGATACATCCCGGAGCAGAAACCTGTGCGGCTATGTAGATACAGCCGTCGGTAACAAGCGACTCAGGGAAATATTTCTGCAATTCTCCGCCTGTTCCGAAGATATTGAGTATGGGAATAATAACAGTGTCCTTGTCCGCTATCCTCTGCATATGCGGAATTATCGAATCAAGAGAATATCCCTTGACACATACAAAGATAACATCTACCCTTTCATTATAGCTTTCAAGCTCGGTCACATTTACGGGAGCGATGACAAATTCATTCTGCGGAATTGTTATTTTCACTCCATTGTTTTTAATTACTTTAAGGTTCTCGCCTCTTGCAATAAAAGTAACATCTTTTCCTGCTTTTGCAAGGTACGTACCTATCGGAAGTCCTGTGCCTCCTGCTCCAATTATAAGATATTTCAGCATATTTTGCTCCTTATTTTTAAACTAAGTTTTTCGGTTTCCATACAAGATTATATCGTGTCACACCATTTGTTGCAGTTTTCGTGTTATAAAGATCAAACCCGAGATGCCGATACATTTCAGCATATTGCTTCATATCTGTATCAACAAGCAATGGAACGTTCTTTTTCATTACCGTTTCTTTAGCAAAACTGATAAGCTTTGTTGCATATCCCCTGCCCTGTGACTTCTTATCGACAGCTACCATCAGTACATCAATATTCGGTTTTGATGCATACCTTTTGTTTTCATTCGCAATTTGTTTTATATGTCCGAGCATCTTCTTTATTTTGCCAAACGGAAGCTTAATAAGCAGTCTAAACAGCATTTTTATCTGTGGTAAAACAGGTGCATTCCCACTGTATTGCAGACCGATAAAACCCGAACCATCATCCGTGGCATACAACGCTTTGGATTCATATACAAAGTCCACATACACTGACATATACCGCATCACCAACGGACGGCGTTCTTCTGTATCACCGAACTCGTGGAAAAGCTCATTCGTAACAAATGCCTCGCCTATGATGCGTTTAATTCTATTCAACTCTTTTTCGGATATGTTTTCTACAAGTTTCATTTATAGATTCCTTCTGTCATCTTAATTACTCTGACTTATAACCGAATTATAACACAAGTAAACGACAAAGTCAATTTGACTTTATATAGATAATCTTAAAGAATTCATACAATCCATAGCATACATAGTGTATGCCCTGGTTGTATTTAAGAGGAACACCACTCCGCCTTCATAGATTACTTTTCTCTTTTCCTTTCTATGTACGCATTCAATGATCTTTGCATACCGGAGAGACTAAGAAAATAAATTACACATTGATATCTCATTCTAATATATCCTTTAGCTGTATGTAGCATTAGACCTATCTATCTTAAGCCTTTAAGGAGAGTTCCTGAAGAAACTTGTCAAGTGCATATCTGGCATAAAAACTCGTTTATTAATCTGCATAACGTGGAAATGGCTTATTGAATGACGAGACAAAGTGATTCCCTGTAGCAACCGCCACAGGGAATCTTTCACTTTACAAGTTACCGGGACGATATCAAAAGCCGTATCTCCATTTTATCTGTTCACGAATGTACCGCATATTCTTAGCATGAATGTACTCCATTTCAGGATCGATAGACATATAGTCTACCGTTGCAAAGACATCATTCTGCGATTCAGGAAAACCGTAAGCAAACTTTTGCTCAATCTGAGCGGATTCTGCTTCTGAGAGCTCATAGCTTGGTTTAAGTCCAAGTATCAAAGCTATGACATCAACGGAAAGCCCTGCATTCAAGGCGTTGAATACAAATGTGTTTCTCAATGAATCGTATCCAAGCTGTCTGACATGAGCTACGTTGATCACCTGACTATACTTTCTTGAAAGTATATACCACTCCATAAGATCTCCATTCTCTTCAACAAGCATGTACGGAGTATTACGTATAGTGTGAAGCTCACACCACTGTACAAGCTCACGTCCTGTCTTTATAGGAAGTAAAAGCTTACGATAACAGCCAGTTCTTACACAATTAGGTGAGCCACATAGTGGTAAAGGATTATCATATCTCACCTCGCTTATACAGAGCTCACAGTATTCATCATCGCTGTCAGCATAATAATGAAGTGAATCCCAATGCAAACCTTTGATCTCGTCGATACTAAGCCCTGCATAAAAAGCTAGCCTTATGAAAACTCCGATGTCATACTTGTAGCTAGTAGCTACAAGAGTAGCCATTTCTTCAGGTGTGAACCATCCAGCATGTATGCTTGGTCCCACCAATCGCTTCATAGTTGCAAATAGTTTTTTCTTTTCCATAACTGAAACCTCCTGTTACTATATAATTGACGGGTAAAACCTTGTTAGCCAGTAAGGGTTTATATGAACTTGTTACTTATAGATATACTGAAAGCAATAATTAGAACGTATCTTTCATTGCCGCAAGCGACATTTGTATATCCATACACAGATGCATTCGCATCTGTAATAATAGTGGAGGGACTGACTCCCTCCACACCTCCTGCTTTGAGGGCAAGCCACTCACATTTCGCTCTGACTATGTCATCGCAAAAATGCCCCCGGCTATCCTTGTTTCTCAGGTGTAACTACCTACATAATGTCCCTCTGACAACTACACTTTCTGAAGGACAGGTTCTTACTTATCACGGAGCTCTTATGTCAAGGATCGTTTCTTACGCCGTAGATGTTGCTACGTAATAACGGAATGTCAGTGCTGATCGGGTGCAGCCGGTACAACTGCACCCGTATCTTTGCTTCTCAAACTGTCAAACCTTTCAGATAGTATATCTCAAACACCAAATTTATATGATTAGGAGATCTGTTATAACAATATGTTTATCGAACCGATTTCTTACTTAAGTATCTGTTGATAGATGCAGCGGTTATCTTGTAGCGACTGCCTATTTTGATGGCTTCAAGTTCCTTACTGTATATCAGACCATATACTGTTTTGGTACTTACATTAAGGTGATTTGCAGCCTCCCGGACCGTCAGGATATCCTTCTTGGTCACAAATATTATAGGGTCCGTCATGTTAAACACCTCCTTTCACCGATTGCTCAGTGTCCAATTGTCATAGGGATATGTATCCCAGAGCAGATCATAAGCAACACTATTCACTCTCGTTCGCCCTGTTTGTGTTATTCTCAACCCATTCGATATAGCTTTCTCTTGCAACTATCATACGCTTTCCGACGATAGTTACAGGGATATCTCCACTCTTAAGCAGATTGTAGCTGCTGCCGAGTGATATCCCAAGGTGTTTACTGATGTCACGTGCCGAAAGCATTTCCGGCAATTCGTCATATGATTTAGCTTGCTTCATATTGAAACCTCCTTCTGTTCTTTAAGTATAAGGAAGCTTCTGTAGCCTTGTCCAGGATCACAGAAGCTTCCATTATGTAATTAGGGGAAATGATATGAATGATTTTCATACAAAACCGGATGCAGCCATTTCAGTCACATCCGGTTCATATGTCTTCACGGATTAATCGTAGCCATAGCAATATACTCTCCTTTATTCAGAGCAATCTCATATGGAGAAGTTGGCTCAGGGAGTACGATTTGTCTGCTCTTCTCACGGATCCACTTGACTATGAAGTTCAGTCCTATCTGAACGTCGTTTATCTCACATGAGAGATCTTCAAAGTCAACAACAGAAAGATGAAAGCTGCCATTCTCCGGTGTAACTATTACCGGATAAGATTTTCCGGCTCTAAGCTCAGGAATGGTAAAGCTTGTCATCTGTGGGATCTGCTGTATAGCTTCTCCTGATACAAAATACCGGCCAGGCTGTACGCCTATGATCTGAGCTACAGTATTGCTGTCTACGCCTGCCTTTAATGAGTTGTATACAAATGTATTCCTCAGCGCATCGAATGGCAGCTGTCGGACATTTGCCCTGAGCAGAATAGTGTAATATTCTCTCAGGAATGTCTCCATGGCGACAGGATGTCCCATGTTATCAGTAATGACAAACTGAAAGGTGTCAAACACATTTCCGTTCTTGATTATGTCAGTATATTGAGCATTTCTCAACTTACAAAGCTCGTATACAACATTCATGGGCAGCGTTATTAATCGGAAACAGCCTGGCTTTTCCACGCTACCGTTGTCAAAGGACATAGGAAGACTTGTTATTGTCTTGTTTATGATGAGTGTATTATTGGGACCTAAGTCATCCCAACGAAGGGCAAGAAGCTCTCCAAGTCTTATTCCGATTGAAAGAGCAAGTCTTACTAATACTCCGTACCTGAAGCTATAGCTCACCCGATATACAGCATCAACTTCCTGATCCGAAAAATGATCGAAGTTTGCAGTGCCTATGATTTCTTTGGCAGCCTGTATTACCTGAGTTTCCTGTGTTTCTTGTATTACCTGTGTTTCCTGTGTTTCCTGTATTACTTGTGTTTCCTGTGTTTCTTGTTTCTTAGCCATTGTTCTTTCCTCCTGTAGTATTATTCTTAATCCATTCGGTAAAATGCTCACGTGTTACCACTCTGCGTTTACCGATACATGTTGCGGGGAAATCGTCCTGTTTGAGTAACTTGTAACAGGTGACTATTGATACCCCTAAGTGTTCGCTCATGTCCTTAGCTGAAAGTAGCTCAGGCATTTTGTCAACTGATTTGTTCTGGTTCATTTCAGAATCCTCCTTCTGTGAGTTTTAGAATCCTCCTTAACCTTAGTGAAGATCATAGAAGAATCCATTATATAATAGTTGTATTGTTTGCATTGAAATCAACTGTTTTTTGATTTCGGACTGTAATGACAGCCTATCCGGCTGTTCGTCATGTAAGTTGGCTTATGTCATATACACAACCTCCTTATGTGTATTTGGAAGTCCACTGTAACCTTAACAAAGATCACAGAGTCTTCCATTATATAATAGTTGTATTGTTTTCATTGAAATCAATTGTTTTTTGATTCCTGTCTGTAATGACAGCCTGTACGGCTGTTCGTCATATTTTTTGGCTTATGTCATGTCAGCAACCTCCTTCTGTGAATGCGGAATCCTCTGTAACTTTGGTAACTGTTATAGAAGCTCCCATTATATAATAGTTGTATTGTTCTCATTGAAATCGACTGTTTTTTGATTCTGAGCCGTTACGCTGTCTCCTGTACGCCCTATACTTATACTCACATCACGAACTGAATCGCTTCTCGCCAAAGCAAGCAGGCCTGAGAGTCCCTGTTAAGATATTCTCAGTCTCCAAAGGTACGCATTTTCAGCCTGCATTGCTTTAACGGCAGATTTGAGAACAGATGCACGGTGCAGTTGTGTGATACCAGTCTCGCCCTGCCTACAGCTTGCTCCGCTTCGCTTTCTATAAGATACAGCTGTATCTCCCGCAGCAGAGTATCATTGAACGTCATGAACGAGAAGTTGAAGCCGTTACGCTCGATACGCCTTACAGCAAGAGTATCATCTGTATTGAGATCGCCCATCATCATCGCCCATAACTTATACACATACTCAGGGCGGTGGAATGTGCCTAAAACTGTAAGGTCACAGCCTGCCAACTCATTTGTGCCTTGTGCCGCACCGAAGTACAGCTCTCCATATTTAGCAAAGTCCTTGAAGGTGATGATACTGCTCTTGTCTTCGTACTTCTTACGCAATTCTGTTATGATATCACGATTATCAGTCATGCAGCTCTTGCTGTATGAGTGATCATGATGAAGATACAGCTTCCCCTTGTATTTCAGTTCGCCAAGATCCTTGAAGGAATGCAGCTGATCGCCTAACAGCTTTCTGTACAGCATTTCGTTTACGGTTGCTGAGACAATAGTGCAATTGCAGGCGGGGATCGGCTGAGTTTCCACAAAGTATACCTCGTCATCACCGTCCTTATGATAGAAACAGCGAGCCCTCAATGCAGGGAAGACAGCAGACGTATTGCGTAATGACAACCTTTTTGTGATAGAAAGAGTTTCTTCAACATCCAGATTTCTTGACAAGCCTTCGATAACCTCAAAGCCTTTAATACGCACTAAACGATCAAGCTGAGCAATTACATCTTCGGGCATAGGCTTCTCTCTTGAGGGATGATTCAGTATATCATATATTTCCGAGATACTGACCTGTCTGATCTGTATCATGGTAGTCAATATATCTTCATCTATAACGACGTTCCTGCTCCGAAGATAATCAGGCTTCATATTCAACAGCCTTGCATGAGTGGTTATTATAAGCTGACCGTTGAACTTTCGGATGTCATCGAGCCGTGCGAGATACTCTCTTGCAGCAGGTTCGCCGCAGTCCCTGATAAAGTAGTTGGTATTGGTTTCGATACCGGCTGTATACAGTCGACGTATAACCTGTGCGTTCTCTTTCTCAAGGTCTTGAAGAAGGTCTTCTATAATCGGTGTAGTGATATAACTGATTCCCCTTTCCTCAGCTTCAGCGGCAACAGCGTACATGAGCTTTTTGTTAGGGACAGCAACTATGGTCTGACGCTCAGATTCCTTGATCACGCTGAGATACGCATATGTCTTGCCTGCTCCTGTGGGAGCTTTTATTATCTTCGTTCCGGGAAGGTTCATTGACTCTTTTATCCCTTCATGAAGCTCACGGCGCATCTCGTCTATATCCTTATACACAGGCTTATTATCAAGCTCTGTGATCTTTCCGGATGACATCTTCAGCGTATACACCATATTGGACTCATGGTCGCATTCCTGAGCATAAGGGCAGTAGTCGTCACATCTCTGAGCTTTGTAGTCGTTTCGGCAGGCGAACTCGATCTGAACTTCCTTGCGTTCTATATCATCATACAGACTGCTGTACTTGCAGAATGTATCAGTGATAAGTGATTTACCACCTTTAATGTGTATCAGGTTCAGGGACAATCCGAACCACTCCTCGTGAGGAAGTTTTCTTCCGTTCTTGAAATCATTCAGCAATCGGCAGTATGTATCTCCTGATATATCAACCTGAGACGGCTTGTCTCTGTGTTTCTTCTCCGTATCTCTGTACTCTCTTGTGATGTCCTCACAGCTCTCTGAGAATAGCAAACTAACACTTTCTGACGATTTTTGGGTGCGAACCATATTATTATATATGGTGATCATCCTGAAATCGTAACTTTCAGCCATTTCTTCAGCAGGGCTCTCCGACTCCTCCGCAGGAGGAGGGAGGAGAGAGGCACCGGAAGATAAAGATACGGAGTTGGGAATGAACGCAAAAGTGTTGTTCCGAAGAACAACATGTGACTTCTTGGCTATACGCTTAAGTATGTGCGTCTTATTCTTGGGATCATTCTTTTGAAGATACACAAGAGTACTGATAAGAAGATCATGGATACTGAAAGAGACATCGTTGCAGGTGACATTCTTACCCGGATAATAGAGCTTACTGAAATCCTTAGAAGAATTATCCACCTCAGGAAACACAGTACACAGGCAGTACTGAACCAGTACAGCGAGATCCTTATCGTTGACCTCCTGACAGCACAGAAAGACGAGCCTGAATTTAGACCAGTTCACAGAACTGGAAGTCTCATAGTATATCGCTATGGGAAGCTTGTAATCTTCGGCTCTGTCTTTTGCAGTATCGATATCAATACCGCCATCGAAATCGAGAGCAAAGAACTGAATACCCTCCATCTCATCCTGACTCTTATGATCGCCCTTGAAAACAGCAGGACAGAAGACCTGCATATTATCTATAGCAGCAGCCAGCTCAGCCACACTGAGTTCACAGCTGTATTTAGGTATAAGCTTAGTTATTTTCTTGGTAGACTCTTTCATAACTGATTTGTCTTTCCCTTTGAAGCTTTTGGGATATACAGAGACTTTGTACTTCATTACAACAACTCCTTGTCGATTATTTTGTTTACAAGATGTTGTAATGAAATTAAAAAGAGCGCAGAGGTCATCCCCCTGCGCTGAAAGCACTATGCGAAAGCCGTTCAAGGCATAGCACGGCTGCAGGAGACACACCCGCAGGTATATCTCCCACAGCGCCCACAGAAGCTTCTCGATTGAAGCCTTCCGCCCCTGTGAGCCCGTACTATCAATGTATATATAAGAATCAGTATAAGAAAAAGTCTGAAAGAGAACGTCAGCTTTCTGTACAGGGTACATAGGCTATTTGACGTTATGAGTCTGTGCCTGAATGTATTTGTATACGGATGATCGTGGGATCTTCCACTTGTTGCCGATCCTGAAGGCTTCTATTTCCTTGTCCTCCAGCAAATGGTATGCGGTATTTTTGCCTACCTTCAGAATCGCCATAACTTCCTCTATTGTTATAAGCTCATCCTGTGTTACGGGTTCCATTGTTTCACCTCCTGTTCTTTGGGTAGCTTGGCTATTATTATGTTGTTGTAATACATATCGCTAATATCCCCATTCTTAGCTATATGCTAATAGTGGAGGGACTAACTCCCTCCACACCTCCTGTTCAGGGGCAAGCCCCTCACATTTCGCTCCGCCTGCGGCATCGCAAAATGCACACCCCATTCTCTCTACCGTATTCTCCCGTGTAGTCTGCTGTCTGTAACAATTCTAAGAAGTCATATAGTTAACTGCAAACTCAGGCGCTACTGTCTAAGAACGGTGATTGCTTTTCCCCTATTGCTGCTACACAATACTGGAACTTATATATGTATATGGACCAACCGCAGCATATCCAAGTGCGTTCAATTATTCTACCACTTCATCTTCCGATGGTATATCATCCGGATCTACTATAACATTATGATTTTTAACTGCCATTCATTTTGCGATGGCAGTTTTCCTTTTATCTGTGCCAAAAAGTAATATATGAATCGAAGTTATAAAGAAATCCCGTGAAGTTGTGATCACGGGATTTTTTCATATTATAGCAGTGCTTTCCTCATAAGGCACAGATCAAACACATCAAGCCTGTCATCCTTGCACAGATCAGCTGCTTTCCAGTCGGCGAGCTTTGTACCCGGAACGGCAAGCAGCCACTTTTGTAGCAGAACAAGGTCTGAAACATTAAATTCACCGTCCGCATTCACATCGCCCCGGACACTCTCTTTACTTTCAGAATTTACAAGCAGTTTTATATCCGAAGCCGTAAGATTGCCGCCGTATGCTGATATGGAAATACCGTCAATGTCACTGTAACCTATTCCCAGTTCGTCAAAGGCAGACTGAATATCAGATGCAAGGAATACCGCTTTATCGCCGTTAAAGTATGACGGCTGTACAGCGTGCCAGAGTGAAGGTTCACTTGTCCAGCGCTGAAGTGCGATAACAGGTGGATTTCCCGTAGAACTTACGTAGTTCATTTCTACAGCATATGTATCACCCAGCTTTTTCAGCGTAGCCATATCCAGCGATATCTTGTCGTTTCCCGAATCGATTTCCTGATACAGCGAATAACTCTTGCACGGATATTTCGTAACGCTTGAATACAGAATATTCTTTTTCGGAATTTCTCCCTGTCTCTCAAACAGCTCTGATATCGTAACAAATTCATATCCCTGCTCCACAAGTTTAGGCAGAGCTATTTTTAACGCTTCGACTGTCTTATCGTTGCCTGCGGAATCATGCATAAGGTAAATAGTGCCGTCTTTTGCATTTTTCAGGATATTCTCCGCTCTTTCATCAACATCCACCTGTTCCATATAATCCTGGGTGTCTGCACCATAAATGAACGGGATATCGATATTATCATACATAATCTGGCTGACACCTATAAACGGCGGACGGAAGCATTTTGTCTTCTTCCCTGTTATGGCCTCAACCTTTTCATCCACATAGTCTATCTCCGCCTTTATTTCCTCAGGTGTCATGTTCATCATGCTGTTGTGTGTTCTTGAATGATTGGCGATCTCCATGCCCATATCATAAGCACGTTTGACAGACTTGGCACTTTCGTCATTGATATTCAGCCCTATCAAAAAGAAAGTCGCTTTTGCATTATACTGATCCAGAACATCAAGAACTTCATTCGTCGTTGTTGTGTTAGGTCCGTCATCAAATGCCAGTGCAAGCAATTTAGGCTCGGCTTCTGCATTTGCCGTAATAGTCGGAACACATGATATCAATAATACAGCAGATGATATCACCGCTCCTATCTTTCTGATGATTTTTCTCATATTTGTTCACCTCATAAATCACGACACAACGGTCGTTTCTCTTTTCATTATTATAGCATAGCATAAATAAGAATACAAGAAACAGAATATGAATTATTTTGTGTTAATATCCTATTTTTCAGCTATATACCATTGAAATGTATCTATGCCAGGTACTGATCATACGATGATGGCTGACCGCATAGACGACCGCTTCGGCGGAACATAGGAGCATAGCAAATGAAAGGAGGAAACTATGTTTACAAATGAACGCTATCTGACCTGCGGAGTTGACAGCACGATACCGCTGGAACTTCAGCTGTTCATGTGGGAATGCGTGGAAAGAATGCATGGCGAGAAGGATTACCTTCAAGTTTTTGAACTGAAAGCAGAAGGGCCCATGCAGAGTATAGCTCACTCGTCAGAAGAACCCGAATACCACATGATGTATCTGATTCCTTCAGATTCACCTATCACAGCCAAAATCTACATCATAGACGACGGCGATCACTCGACAATGCTGCTTGCAGAAGAATACTGATACACAAACGAAGCCCCTGCCTTAACGGTAGGGGCCATTTTTATGCCCTGAGGAGGACACTACTATGGAAGAGAACAAAATTTACTGCTCACACTGCGGAGCTCTTATCGAAGACGATGACTACGAAAATGTAAATGGTGAGATCGTATGCACCGACTGTTACGAAAACCACACCACTACCTGCGACCGCTGCGGCTCGGTTATCTGGACTGATGACAGCTACGGCGACGAGTACACTACACTTTGCTCGTCCTGCTACCACAACCACTATACCCGCTGTTCATGCTGCGATTCACTGATCCACGAAGATGATGCTTATCACCTTGACGGTTACGATTATTGCGGCGACTGTTACCACGACGAGGTTGACAAAAACAGAAGCATCCATGACTACGGCTACAAGCCTGAGCCTATCTTCTATGGCGATTCTCACCGATATTTCGGTGTTGAGCTTGAAATTGACGGAGCAGGCAAAGACAGCGATAATGCCGACGAACTTCTTGCTATCGCCAATAAGGATGAGGAGCATATCTACATCAAAGGCGACGGCTCTCTCGACGACGGCATGGAGCTGGTAACGCATCCTATGTCTCTTGATTTTCACAAGCAGTTTCAGTGGGAGGATGTTATGAAGAAAGCGATTTATCTGGGCTATCGCTCTCATCAGACATCCACCTGCGGACTTCATGTACACGTCAACAGAGATTGTCTCGGTGACAGCCGTGAAGAACAGGACGAGACTATCAGCAGAATACTGTACTTTGTGGAGCATCACTGGAACGAACTTCTGAAGTTCTCTCGCCGTTCTGAATACGCCATGAACAGATGGGCTGCCCGTTACGGCTTCGAGAAGACAGGCAGAGAGATACTGGACAAAGCCAAGAAAGGCAACAACGGTCGATATGCTGCTGTAAACCTTATGAACTACGCTACAATCGAGTTCAGAATGTTCCGTGGTACGCTGAAATATAACACTTTCATTGCTGTACTTGAGCTGGTTAATGAAATCATCGACACCGCTATCCACAACACCGATGATACTCTGTCAAAGCTGTCATGGCTGGATTTTGTAAGTGACATCACAGAACCCGAGCTGATACAGTATCTCAAGGAATGCAAACTGTACGTAAATGACGACATCGCCGATGAAAAGGAGGAAATGTAATATGTGTGCATTATTCGGATGGCTCGACTACAAAGGAATCGTACCGTACAAGGTACTGAAAAGACTTACGCAGTCACTTGCAAACGCAGCTGAAGAGCGTGGAACTGACGCAGCAGGCATCAGCTACGTTCATGACGGGAAGGTTGCTATATACAAGCGACCAAAAGCTGCTCACAAGATTCACTTCAACGCTCCCGACGATACAAAGGCTGTCATGGGACATACCCGTTTCGCCACACAGGGCGACAAGAAGAAAAATTACAACAACCACCCGTTCGCAGGTCATGCGGATAAGGAGTTCGCTTTTGCACATAACGGCGTTCTCTACAACGATAATACACTTCGCAGAGACAAAAAGCTGCCTGATACTCACATTGAAACTGACAGTTACATAGCAGTGCAGCTTATCGAACAGCAGGGGAAGTTGGATTTCGAAAGTCTCAGAGACATGGCAGAGGCAGTGCAGGGAAACTTCACTTTCACAGTCCTCGATCAGGACAACAGCTTATACATTATAAAAGGAAGCAATCCGATGTACCTGCTTCACTTCCAGTCACTTGGGCTCTACATATACGCATCCACCGAATCCATCATGAAGAAGGCTCTCGGTAAGACCTGTCTCGGCAGATTCAACAGCAACAAGATCGACTGCGTTGAAGGTGATATTCTGTGCATCGACAGCAGCGGTACGATAACAAAAGAGGAATTTGAACCTGCACTGTATCGCTCACATTTCATGAGCTGGTACGATGACGAGCCTTATTATAACGTGCATGAAGAATTACTGCTCGCCTATTGTGGCTGCTACGGTGTTGATACCGCTGACGTGGAGATGCTTCTGGAATACGGATATACCTGCGATGAGATCGAGGATATGCTCGCAAACCACAGCCTGCTCCACGAGACAATTTGTGCTATCAAGGGTGAAGAGGAATACAGTCTGCTCGAAGCGTTCTGAGCGGATAGAAAGATAACCACGGCGTGAGCACCGTGGTTATTTTTTATTCTTCAATTTAATATGTCGAAAAATCAAACGGCAGATATGTATCACATTCAGGATTAGAAGAATTCAATCGAAGTATTCCAATTTCAGCCTTTGCAGATTTTATCAGCTTAAGTATCTCTTCAACATTTTCTATATTTAAATAACTAAACCACTTTTCAATATTGCCCAACAGTTTCAATGTTTCATTAATATTCGCAGACCTTCCGCCTAACTTATTATATTGTTGAAGATATTTATAGTTACAGTGATAAATACAATCACCTTTCGATGTAGAAGGCATCAATGCATCAATACTATCAATCACATCTTTTTCATGTCCTCCCAACATTGCGGACGAAAGAATAACAATTAGTTCATTTGAAGGTAATCCGTTCTGTATAAGTATCTCTAATCTTTCTATATCAGGTTTATTTCCACAATAAGCCTTTAAAGCATTATACATAACTTCCGCTTCAAGTTCTATAAAATTCAACTTTTCTTTGTTAAGCAGTGTTTCAAAATATGATTTGAACAAATCGCACAAAGCTTCTATATGCTTGAAATCAGGCAAGGACGGAAGCATTGTTATCATAATACGAACAGCCTTAGAAATGAACATAGGCAATGTATATGGCGATACAAGCTCAGTTTTATAGAAACTTTCCATTTGTTTCATAGTATTATCGAAATCATACTCTAAGTTACAAAGCGTGAACGTAAGTATATAATCATAATATTGAAAACCGTTAATCTCACTTTCGTCAACCAAATCATACACCGGTAGCTCTTTGCTTGGTCGCCTTAATAATAGATTTAATGCATATTGAAGCAATGTTATCTCCTCTACATGGCATTTTGTCAAGTCTATTAAGTTTATACTATTCTCATAAAGTGCATTTAATCTATCGATCAATTGTTTGAACAGTGCATTTCTGCAAATCAGCCCTAACTCATATACATCCTTTAATAACGGATGAATGCTTTCATTATTTACCATTCCCTGCAAAGGAATCAGTAGTATTTTTGCAGCAGAGTAATTCAAATTTGATATAAAGCTATATAGTGATTGAAAAAAGTGCAAACAATCACTCTTATCTTTAACACGGCAACGAACAGATTCTAAAACTTCAATCCCGACAATGCCCAGAAAATAATAGTCTTTTTCTGATAAATCCTGTTCATTCCATCTTTGATAAATTCTGTTGATAATCCAATTTGAATTATAACTTGTATTATCAAGAAATATGTGCTTTATATATACCGGTATTTCACAACCTTTATCTGTTCTTTTCAAAAAGAACTTTTTCTCTAATTGAGAGATTGTTTCATTATCCAGGTACAAAGCTGATATAATTTCATCAAAATCCTCCAATTGCCTTCCAGCAGGCATAAAGTCTGATAACACTTTCAGATAAGCTATTTGCTTATCATTAAGTTCATCTATACTAAATATACGCCGCAGATGCCCTATAAGCGTATCCTTCTTCTCCACGCCATGATAATTAAAAGAAAATTTATAATTCTCCTCAGTCTCTGTTTTATAAGGCGCTATATAGTAATCTCTATATATTTTACGTATTATTTCTGCGCTACCATTACGAATTTTGGTCAAAAAATCAAGTATCAAATTATACACCAGAATATTGTTGCCCGAGACTGCTTTCAACATCCTTAACTCCTGATCATTAACATCGAGATCAAGTGTTCTTAACTTATTTACAGCGACATTGTTTATAACATACTCAGACAAAGGTTCAGGAGAGATTACATCATACGGTAAGTATTCATCCAAATATTCCTTGACAGTAATAATAAAATGGCGATATTCATTGGCATATTTCCTCAGAAGGGCATTAGCAGACTTAGCTGATACATCATAAATTATCAGCAGAACTGTTTCAGTGTTATTTTGCCATATCTCATTCTTTCGGCTGCTCCTGTCTTTTTGACTTTCGTTCTGATAAAGCACATCATCCGAAGTACTCATATATGAAATAGTTTTTTCAAAACTGCCACGCCAGTTAAAACATAAAGTTTTCTCATAATTTTTGTCATTCTTTCTTGCATATTCTACAGCAATAGTAAACTTACCTGTTCCTGCAGGACCATTTATTATTGCCGCATGCTTTTCTGAATTAAGAGCTGCTTTTATTCTTTCAAGGTAATTAGCTGAGATTGTAATGGCAGAAATATCATCAAAGCTGAAGCTGATTATCTTCCTTGATAACATCTCTCTATTGGCATCAAGAACATATCCAGCATCCTTCGAAAACACAACTTTTGGGAATTTACTTTCTATAACATGATATATTTCTAACATTTCTGGTTCATGATTATTGTTAAAAAGCATCAGAACACTTTTGATAATATCAGGAATACAATCGCCAATTTTGTCATCATATTTAATTCCGATTTCTCCAAGTACGTAAGGGATCCTAGATAAATAGTCATTTATCTTGGCGTAATACTTTCTATCTTCTTTCTTTTCTTTTATTTCAGGATCATTATTATTGGAGCTTTTAATATCCTCATAATACTCATCGTCCAAATCCAGTCTATAGTCTCCGTTACATTCTAAAACTCTCTGATACATATTACAAATATTATTTATACATTTATCGGTAAATACTCTATTTGCATTACTCCCCTTTTCAAAAAAAGATTTATATTTGTCACGAAAAAAAGTATGGTTTATTCTCCAATTATCTGCAACAAGTCTTTGAATGCATAATGGCAATTCTTCAGTATCAAATTTGCCAGATGAATAATGTCTGTTACCTGTTAAAAAATAAATCACAAAAATATCAAATGCTTCTTGCTGAGTCATCGCTAATCCCCCTGTATTTCGCTAAAAAGTTCACTTTTCATACACTTTCAACTAAAACAATAATGGGTTATGCTATAATACAAGCACAACAAAACACAGCGTTTGTGAAATCATAAACGCCGCCTTACCACTTAACATACCTGAAAAAACTTTGCCCACGAAAGGACATTACCATGTATATAAGAGCATCACCACTATAAATATGGCAAGCTTACTGTCAAACAAAAATGAGTACATACGTACACAATCAACTTGACAATTGAATACACACGCAAAAGCACATTATGCTATTCTACATTTATAGTATAGCATAATGTATTACAGAAAGGAAGAGTTTTATGAATATTCTTAAACTCATAGCCTTACTTCTCAAAAAACATGGGGAAATACAGATTATGGATCATAAAAAGTCCATATCGGAAATTGTGAAACGGCTGATCATAATGAAATTCCTGCGTAGTTGCGGAGGATCATTTTATCTTGCCGTTGAGCATCTGCTTACCCCCATAACGGAACGAGAAGCAATAGCTATTATCCGAGCTCTACTTACCGAAGTGGACAGAATCAACATAAGCTCAAATGAGATTAAAGAAGCTTTGGAACGAGCAAAGGATGCCCCCGAACTCCAGATTGACATTGACGATATTCATTCCAAAACAAAGGATAAACTTTTAACCTTGAATGGAGAATTCGATGCTCTGACTGGTAAGTATAGGGCTCCTGCTAAAGACAGCCTATACCTTTATAAGTTGAACTTCAACTACAAGGAAGGAGCAAAACTTGAAGAAGCACCATCGTTTAGAAACTTCGCTGACACAAGTCTTGGAAATGAAAATCTGGATTGTGCGCTAGAATGGATGGCTTACATTTGCACTTCATTAACAGAAGCTCGTAAATCAGCTTTTTTCATTGGTCCTGAACAATGTGGTAAATCGTTGCTTCTTGATGTAATTGAGGATGCACTAGGTCCTGACAACACTTCTGCTGTTCCATTCTCAAAACTTGGTACTGAACAGTCGAGAATCAAGTATCAGGGAAAAATTGCAAACCTTTCAAGAGAAACATCAGCAGAACCGATGCGAAACGATGACGCTTTCAAAAGCATAATCGCAGGCGATAAGATAACAGGAAGACGACTCTATGAGAACTCAGTGGAATTCGTCTGCTTCGCTAAGTTCACTACTGCATCAAATCATTTTCCTGTTTTCAAGCACATGGATTCGGCTACTCTTGACAGAATCATACCAATTTACTTTAAAGACAGGGTGATCGATGAAGTGCAGACTGACTTTCACCTGAAGGAGAAATTGCTCAAGGAAAAGGACATTATCTTCTCCATTGCTCTTGATAAACTTCCCGGACTGATCAGATCAGGCTACCAATTCAGTTTGTCGGATAGGTCAAAAGAAGTACTGGCTCAGAAACGCATAGAACTTCTCAATGTAAAGGAATTCCTTAAGGACAACTTTGAGATCGTACCGGACGGTGTCATTTCTTCAGTTGAGCTATATCGTTTCTATCAGGAATGGTGCGATGCAAATGGTATATCTTCTGAAGGAAGAAATACTTTCTACAGTAAAGTTACTGACTACAGTAGCTCTATTAAGAGAGGAAAAAATAATATCGGAGGACGTCTACTTAATAGCTTTAAGGGATTAAAACTCCGGTGTAACTACAGCGAAAAAAAGTATGTACATTCGTACCAAGATTCGCAAACGTCTACACAACCACAGAAAGGAGGTGAACCTAAATGAGCGAAAGCAAAGCTAAAACTATCAATGTTCGTGTCAGCGAAAGTGAGAAATCGATCATCGAGGGAAAAGCTAATTCTGTTAGTTTAGGCACCAGCGAATTTCTCAGGACAGCCGCTCTTTCCGACGATAAAATAGTACTTCTTCAGGAAGGAGCGACCATAGCCAAGAAGTTGTGCGAGCTTGTATGTACCTTTGAAAAAACCGAGGAATCGAGGAATATTGAAGGTATATACGCAACAACCATACTCTCAAAAATCGAAGAGCTCATAGCCTCTTTCAATAAACTATCGGAGAAACTAACCGACATTAGTGAAAACGATGTAAGTGATGATGAGGAGGTAACAACATGAGTATTCTAAAATTTGTTAACGGTAAAAACAATGATAGAGATTTTCTCTATAAAAAAAGGAATTATCTTACTGATCCCGTAAAAACAAATGGCGGAACTCTTGTTGGATATCATGGCTGCTTTGCCAACCACGATCTTGCCGACTGGATGACCGTTAAAAAGCAATACCACAAAAGCGGAGGCCGTCAGGGTGAGCATAGTGTGCTGTCTGTCACTTGTGGAAAGAAAGCGATTGATCCCTGTGAGCTAATGAATGTTGCAAAGGAAGTAATTCAGGATATATATAGCGGACATCAATGTATATACGTTGTGCATACAGACAGTAAGCATGCTCATATACACATGCTTGCTAATTCCGTATCCTATGTAAACGGCAATAGATATCACATCGGCAATAACCAACTTGCCGGTTTCCGCTTGAAGGTAAATAAAATTTTGGTGCGTCATGGTTATGACCAGATTAACTCGCGAGCTGACGAAATAGTGGATAATACTCCGTATGATCTCACTAATGGCTTCGACTGCCTGGAAATCAACAATGACGAGCCATATGTCGATCCCTTTAAAGATATCCTGGCTGAACCGGAAGACCAGTATTTTGAGGATGAGAAAGTGATTTCTCATTCCTCAAATATACAAGTATTATTAGCAGATAATGATGAAATATCAGCATCTTCTAATGTATATAAAAATTTTTCAAAGGAGGGCTATTTTATGCCTAATATCAACTCAATTCATGGCGTTATGCCAAACACAATCACTAATCCTACTGTTTCTCAGCAGCCAACACCTTACCAGTATGCCGGACAGACATTTACAGGTAAAATTCCTGATAATACTGCCGCATCCGTTAAAAATCCTAATATGTCCGCTGTTACACAGCAGGCAACAACTCAGTCTTTCACTTCTAAGTCTGTAAACACTAACTACGGAAGCAATTCTGATTCAGCACTGACTGACAATCAGATGCTTCCTGCATCCACAACATTTAACTCAAACGTTCCTGAGGCTGCTTTACCTCAGGAAGGTTGTCAGCTGTATCCTCAGGTAAACTCAAACGGACTCCCCGAGCTCAATTTCAACTTATCGTCCCCCATAAAAATGAAGCTTCCATTTGGAACTCCTGCCGATGAAGTCAGAAAACTTATTCGTGCAGCAACTCCATATAACAAGGACATAGATCCCTACGGAGCAGGAATGACCATAATGAAATCATTACAGGATAATGGTGTATACTGTAACGTTGGTATCAATATGTTCCCTTCGATAGACCTCGATTTTTCATCAAGTACATATACGAGCTGTGACAACAACTGCATATATCAGCCAGACATACTGTGCGATCCGACTCACCCATGTGCCCCCTGCAATCAGGGACAGCCATGTGCACGTTGTCAGAAATGACAATGTGCACACGGATGATTATATATTATAACACTGAAAGGAGGAATCACCATGAAAAAAATGAACAGCATAAATGCAACTTTCAAGCTTTGTAAGGAGCAAAATATTGGGATAAGCATGAGATTACTCAGACAGCTTGTTAATAAAGGAGCTATTCCATCAATAAAAACCGGACGTTCTTTTCTGATCAACTGGGATGGACTTATGAATTATCTTGATACTCACACAGAGTCTGCTGAAAAGTCAGAATCAGGAATAAGAAAAATCAGTGCTTAATATTTAACAGGGGGCATTTGTAAGAATGCTCCCTATATTTAATGAAAGGAGATTGCCATGCCTACCCCCAAAAAGCACATATCCAAGGACGGAAAGATATCATATAACATTCGGGTCTACGATGGATATGATAGTAATGGAAAACAGATTGTACGTTCAATGACCTGGAGACCGCCTGCAAATATGTCTCAAAAACAGGCCGATCGTGAAGCAGAACGTCAAGCTATAAAATTTGAAGAATCAGTCAAAAACGGCAATTTTTTCGATAATAATACCCGTTTCAAAGAATATGCCGAAACATGGCTTGAAAACAACAAGCCACCAATACTTGCCCCAAAAACATATGAGCGGTATAAGGCACTTCTGATAAACATCAATGCTGCCATCGGTGAAATAAAGCTTATAAAGCTTCAATCACACCATCTACTGCGATTCTATAACAATTTACGAGAAAACGGTATTAAGAAAATCGGTGCATATGCATGCTCCGATACACTAAGAACAGTTATTTCAGAGAAACAACTTAAAATAAAAGATCTTGCCCGAAAATCCGGTATTTCCGCTTCAACTGTTTCTGCTGCCTGCAGAGCACAACACATAAGAATAGAATCAGCTGAAAAGATAGCAGCTGCACTTGAAATGAAAACTGAAAAGCTCTTCGAAATACACGCTGATACTACAGGCTTATCATCAAAGACTATTCTTCACCATCACAGACTTATCAGTTCTATACTTACACAGGCTACAAGAGACAGGCTTGTACCATATAACGTCGCAGACCATAACTACATGAAAGCCCCTAAACTCGATCATTCGGAAGCGGTCTTTCTGGACGATGAACAGGCAAGACACGTTCTGGAACTGCTTGACGAAGAACCTCTTAAATGGAAAACGGCTATGTACCTGCTTATATTCAGCGGTATACGCCGAGGTGAGCTTATGGGGCTGGAATGGAAAGATATCGATTTCGATAATCGTGTTATCCATATAAGAAGGACAAGCCAGTATGTTCAGCATATGGGCATAATTACCAAGTCGCCAAAAAATGAAACATCTTATCGAACTATAAAGCTCTCAGAGATAGTTTTTGATCTTTTACGTGAATATCAGGCATACTGGAATAAGCTACGAAAAGAATTGCTTGATCGATGGGAACATTTTATCACCATAACGCTGGCAGACGGAAGTACACAGACTGTTATAAATGACAGACTCTTCATAAAAGAAGATACAACTCCTATGAATCCAGACAGTTTAACCGACTGGACAAGTAACTTTGTCAAGAAAAACAAGCTTCCTCACTTTACGCCACACTCGCTCAGACACACCCACGCTACTCTTCTTATTGCTGAGGGAGTTTCTATCCCTACTGTTTCAAAACGCCTCGGACATTCTTCTATAACGACAACAAGTAAGATATATGTTCATGCGATACAGTCAGCTGACGAGATAGCTTCTGATGTTATCGACGGGAAACTAAATCCTGCTCGGCATGACAAAAACAAGAAAGATGCAAAATAAACACTTTGCTCCTTCTCCGCTGTGGGGAAGGAGCAGTTTTTTCTCTTAAAAACTTTTCTTTAAAAAACCGGAAAAACCGGATATGAGCTTAGAAGTAATGTTAACCTCAGTTAACATCAAATTCTAATCGTTACATAGTTTATCACGGCTTTTTGCAGCTTTTTATCATCATAACGAAAATATAACGAAAACAGAACAATATTCAATCTGAAATCAGCTTTCTTTTTTGCCAGCAACATCGTCCTGATTTCAAATGCAGCACAGTCATAGAATCCTATTCTAAGCCATATAACAAAAGGACTATGTTAAGCAACATAGTCCTAATTTCTGTCAGTCCATGACTAAAAAGATGACACACGATAATTCGCTATTTTTCGCACTCTGCGAAAATGTCATCGAGTCAAACTCATTAAATACTTTTTTAATACTTCTTTATTATAACACATTAGTCTGAATTTGTCAAGAGAATAATGCATTTTTATTCAGTAAATATCCAGCATACTGTCGAGATAGATCTCTTCACGGACAGTAAGCTGATATTCCGGCTTTGTGAGATAATAAAGCAGAAATTCCAGATTGACAGCACTTCCGAGTCCTCTGCCTTCAATTTTGAAGTTAGAAAACCCGAGGGGCAGATATGTGTTGATGATGTCATCTGTACTGATGAATCCGGGATTTTTCATTGCCTTTGAAAAACGGTATCCGTCTCCGGCATCAGGTGCGGTGCAGATGTGATCGGGACAGTTTTCTCCGAGATTTTTACGGCTTACATTTTCATAGCATGCTTTTCTGTCTTTACAGTAAAACGAGCAGCATTCATTGCACAGAAACTCGACTTTATCCTTCTGGGCCTGCGAGAGTGTATCAAGTTTATCGTATAGCTTATTCAGCCTGAAATCAGGAATAACATATTTAAAATCACTTCGCTCCGTTTCCTTTAAAAACTGATCGAAATCAGTCTGAACCTTTGTAGTCGAGGAAACGAAATAAAGGACGGGATAATTTTTTTTAATATGTTCAAGCAGAAGATCCGAGTGGATTATAACACCATTCTGTACGCCTTTGCTTCCTGCGAAAAGCTCACAAATGGCATTACATTTCCTGTCGGTGAGATGTTCAGGCTTTACCAGCAAAGACGGGCGGGGCTGTCAACGACGGCGCGAAGCGGCGTTCATTTTATCGTTGACTGGCTCGGCTGGGTTTGCTATTTACCCGACAAACTTGAATTTATTTTAAGCTATCACGTT
>Ga0129306_1000346_pt1 | contig 77190 bp, 62 predicted proteins | sample P827metagenome_FD_94438 | JGI IMG/M metagenome (GOLD analysis project Ga0129306, IMG submission 94438) | Capybara group fecal microbial communities from Wisconsin, USA - P827 metagenome | ecosystem: Host-associated > Mammals > Digestive system > Large intestine > Fecal | place: USA: Wisconsin... | reverse complement strand
TTAATGCGGAAGTTTTGTAGCATGATAATGCGAAATGCGAATGGGTGTAGGATTTCGAAAGTAGCGCAGCTACGAAGAAATCCGTATAAAACCATATGTAGTGGGAACCACGCGATTAGCACGAATTCCGAGTGGAGGTAGGATTTCGTAAGCACGCTAGTGCGCAGAAATCCGTATAAAACTCTCTCATCCATTAATACTCAAAATTTTTGCTTCCCTTTATACTACTTCCATCAGTTTTAATTGGAACATTCTTCTCAACAATTACATGACCATAAAAATCAGTAATTCTAAATGTATAAGGCCCATCACCCATACCTGAAGCCGCAGTAAAATAATTATACTCTTCCCTTGGCAATTCCACATACTTTCCAGATGCAGCATCATAATACTCCACACTCTTAATTGGATATCTGTTATTTCTAATCTGTACCTGTGCCCAGTATTTTGTACTTGTAGGTTTCCAAAGGAATTCTATAGGATCATCAGTTGGCAAAGGAATTATTCTCCAAGTAATACTCATCCTTCCAGTAACTTCTGGCTCAATGGACTTAAAGGCACTTCTGGATAAATCAATATCCCCCTTCTTTCCTTCAGGCAATCTATCTGTGATAAGAACATTAACCTTATCACCATCCTTATCAGTTACTTCAATATAAGCACCTGCAAGACCATTCATGTAATCTTCATTATTCATGGCAGCTGTATAATAAATACTTTCATAATCATCAAGATTTGCAGCCCCTGTTGACTCTCTGTCATAAAATGTAGCTTCACCTGTATGAACTTTACTAATTGAATACTCTCCAGCATCATAATCCTCTGTTTTAGAAGATGGATCCTTGGTTTCCCCGCCAAGATTTGTTCCACTAGAGGAACCACCAGAATCAGAAGAGCCGCCAGAACTAGAAGTACCACTCGCCTTCTTAACTACAACCTTAAGTTTTGCCTTGGCTACAAGCTTTCCCTTCTTATTATAGCCTTTTACATAAACATTGGTTGTACCATTTTTTACCCCCTTTATAATTATTTTCTTTCCCTTAAGTTTAACCTTTACCTTTGATTTTTTTGCGACCTTAAACTTAACCTTTTTATAATTCCCCTTTATTTTTACTATCTTTGTTTTACCAACCTTTACGCTTACCTTTGTCTTAGATAGCTTTAATCTCTTGACTGTCTTTCCATAAGTAGGAACAAATCCCATGGAACCTACAATCAAACTCAATGCACATAGTAAACATATTATTTTTCTTTTCATATGTAACCACCTCCATGAAATCATTATACCATAAACAAGTATAAATAACTGGTAAAAAAGCATAATAACCGCATCAAAATACCTAATTAAAATGGCCGGGCAAAAATACCCGGCCACTGTTTAATCAAACAAATAAAACCTTTTAAATGCTTAAAATTATTTTCTTACCTTAACCTTTTTAACATTACCAAAATCACCATAATGCTTTGTTCCATCACTATCAACTACATAAGCACGAACTCTTACGAAATAAGTTTTCTTCTTTTTAAGTTTCTTAATAACTACAGAATTCTTAGTAGTAGTTACTTTTTTCTTACCCTTTGTAAACTTCTTGTTAAGAGCATACTGCACTTCATAGCCCTTTGCGCCTTTAACCTTATTAAACTTAACTGCAACGGACTTCTTTTTATTATTCTTAACCGACTTAAGTTTAGGTGCCTTAGGAGTTACAACTATTTCCTTCTTGATAACTTCCTTAACTACTTCCTTTGTATTTGCCGATGGTTTTGTAATATCAAATGTAAGTGTAACATCTGGAAGTAATCCAAATTGTCCCATTCCACTTACTTTAACACTTCCCTTTCCAATCCCAATATTATTACTGTAACTTACCTTATAATCCTTGTTCTCGGCAAATGTAGTATTTACACTCTTGACAGTAACATTAGGACAAATCTTCTCACCAGTAAGTTCGTAACTATTCTTTTCAAGACTTACTGTAGCATTGGCATAATCTAAAAGTTCACCATAATTAACAACCATAATGTCCTGATTTAATTTATCATCTTTTGTAAATGCATTTCTTCCGGAAATCAAAACATAATATAAATCATTATTATCGCAATTCTTTTTCTTAAAAGGAAGAGTAAACTCAAAACTACCTTCATCATAATAAATATATGTATATTTCATGTCTGAAGCTGACATTGTATACTCACTGCCAAACTTTTTAATTTCATTCCTTGCAGCAGCGTTATAATAAGCAGCCTCATTAGCTTCAATGTAAGCAAACTTAACTTTATCTCCTGTTTGGAGATCATAAATCGGATCATAATCTTTAGCATTATCCGGATCAAATCTAAAGAAATAATAAGATGAATCACTAACTACTTTTACTAAAGTAATACTTCCAGAAACTCCATTTATGCATGCACCTAATGTATAAAAAGCAAATGTACCATAATCCTGAACATCCACCATAACTGGTTTTCCATTAACCTCAAAGTATTCTGTGGTAACTTCTTCAGAAAATTCCGATACAGCATCCTCGTAGTTAAAACTTGTAATGTAATACTTATTATCTTTTTCAATAAACTTCTGAGTTCCCAGAAAATCACTATAATAACCGTTTTCCTCAGGAATATTTACACTAATTGTATCTGTTTTCTTATTATAACTAAAGGTTGTATCATAATCCTCATACTGCTTATCTTCTATTCCCTTAGCAATATAATACACAAATGTTGAATAACTGCTACTTACAGCAAGATCTGGATAGCTCTCTAAATTAAACATAGATAAATCAGCGGCTATCTCTCCTCTTTCAGGGAAGAAAATAGACATTCTGCCTTGTCCTTTGTTAATAGAATCTTCATGTCCATCATAACAATAAATCAAAGCATCCTCAATATTTTGATTTAAAGTATAGCAATCATCTGCGAAATCCTCATATACACCTGATAAATACTTTTCGTATTCCTTTTTAGATTTGCTAAGTACATTAGCTCTATCAGTAGCAAATTCTTCACTAATTGCCAAAAGGCCTTCAAAACCAACAGCATTTAATTCGGTATCAACTGTGTCTTTTTCATGTATTTCATAGCATAAATCTTTAATCCCCTCATTATCTGACAAAAGGATAGTAAGTTCCTTAGCCCACTGATCAAATGAAGTTGCAGTTGAAGCCAAATTCATCAAATCCACTGCGCAAAGCATTGCTTCAGCGCTCTCATATCCTAGAGCTTCATATATGCCATCTACATCATAGTATTGCTCATAGGCCTTAACTATGTCTTCTGATAATTGCTCACCTGAATATGAATCATAATCACACATTTTTTCTATGAATGGTGTATAGTACCAACCGTCACCCGGTTCAGAAGTTAATGAACCTACACCATAATCTGCATACTTTGATAAACCATTCCATATTTCATAGTTAGACATTAAACAGGCATCAAATCCTATAACATCAAAACGTTTTCCTGATTCACTTAAGGCTCCATCCAAAGCTCCTAATATTCCTGGAACAGAAATCGGTTTTCTAACATACTCGTCAACGCAAGCACCGGTTGCTATTCCTCCACCATGATTCCATATATCCAATGCCATCTTTCTACCTGGAAATCTTGACTGCACATAATCAACAAATTCTTCCAAAGTGTCGGCATCTGACATCGAAATAGAGTTTGCATAATCAGGGTCGTTATATCCAACATCCTCTAAATGTACAAGTCTTGGAATATTAATCTTTTCACCACTTTTATTCGTATACTCATAACCAAAATCTACATAATAACGCTGAATCTTCTTAGCATCAATTTCATCCTCTAAAATTTCATCAATTTCATCATCATTAAGCTTGTACATATCCTGCAAATATGCTCCATAGTACTCTTTATAATGCCACCTGTAACTACCACCAGTTTCAATAATAATATCAACATCACTGGCTTTCATCGTATCGACATCTGCTGTTAATATTTCAATAATATCACCCGTAGCACTACCATCCTCTGACTCTAAATTTGAACCACACAAATACATGGCAAATGTCCATTTTGACATAGCAATCATATTTGTTTTTACCGAAGCTTCCACATCTTTTGCCGGAGCATTAATACATGTTACCGTCAATGCAAAAGCAGTTATAATACTTATTATTTTTGTACCTATCTTCTTCATACTACCTCCCTATAATATTATGATTTTTTAAAAATAATACATTATGATTATATTATAAAACCTTCCTAAAATAAAGAAATATCACAAAATAAGAGCCGGTATTTATTTATACCGGCTCTGAATTTAAAATGGCAAACTATTTTTTATTCCGTAGTTTTCATGATAAAAACTACTCTACTGCTTTGAAGGCTTCTTCTAAGTCTTCAATAATGTCATCGATGTTTTCTGTACCTATTGAAAGTCTTATTGTATTTGGTTTAATACCCTGATCTAATAACTCTTCTTCTGTAAGCTGAGAATGCGTTGTTGAAGCAGGATGAATTACAAGAGACTTAACATCAGCTACATTTGCCAAAAGTGAGAAGATCTCAAGGTTATCAATAAAGTCTCTGGCTTTCTTTGCATCGCCTTTAATCTCAAATGTAAAGATTGATCCACCACCATTTGGGAAATACTTCTTATAAAGTGCTCTCTGGCTTTCATCATCAGTTGCAAGAGGATGATTTACCTTTTCAACCTGTGGATGGTTCTTTAAGAATTCAACAACCTTAGCTGCATTTTCTGTGTGTCTTTCAACTCGTAGAGACAATGTTTCCAATCCTTGGAGGAATATAAAGGCATGGAATGGGGACAGTGTTGCACCAGTGTCGCGAAGAAGAATTGCTCTTATCTTTGTAACAAATGCAGCAGGACCAACAACCTTTGTAAAGCTTACACCATGATAACTTGGGTTTGGATCAACCAAACTTCCAAATTTGCCGCTAGCCTCCCAATCGAATTTGCCACCATCAACAATCACACCACCTATTGTTGTACCATGACCACCTATAAACTTGGTTGCTGAATGTACCACTATGTCAGCACCATACTCAATTGGTCTTACAAGGTAAGGAGTAGCAAATGTGTTATCAACTACTAAAGGAATCTTGTTATCATGGGCAATGCCAGCTATTTTTTCAATGTCAACCACATCTGAATTCGGATTACCAAGGGTTTCAATAAAAATAGCTTTTGTATTATCTTTAATAGCAGCCTTTACTTCTTCCTCATTAAAAATGTCGACAAATGAGGTCTCAATTCCGTACTGAGGAAGGGTATGTGCAAAAAGGTTATATGAACCTCCATAAATATTTTTAGCTGCTACAATATGATCACCATTCTGTGCCAGATTTTCAATTGTATATGTGATAGCTGCCGCACCAGAAGCAACTGCAAGTGCTGCAACGCCTCCTTCTAAGGCTGCTATTCTCTTTTCAAATACATCTTCTGTTGGATTAGTAAGTCTTCCATAAATATTACCAGCATCTGCAAGTCCAAATCGCGCCTGGGCATGATCGCTGTTTCTAAAAACATAACTTGATGTCTGATAAATAGGAACTGCTCTTGCATCTGTAACTGGATCTGGATTCTCCTGACCTACATGTAACTGTAATGTTTCAAACTTTAAATTTCTTTCACTTCTACTTTTCTTTGCCATTGTTGATTACCTCTTTTCTTTTATTATTTAATCTGTTTTTCTTTGCATTTCCTAATGCATTTCTTATCATGGCTTAATCATACTATTTCACTTGGATTTTGTCTAATATATAAATATTATGTTTTGTTATAGATTATTCCTATATATTGACCAATTATACAAATCATTACATAATCAATTAGTAATCACACTATAAAAGGGCTTGGCATTTAATGCCAGCCCTTTGTCTTAATAATCTTTTAAACAAAAGCTAATTCATCTATTATCTCTCCTGTTAATGCATTTAGAATTAATCCAACACTCACTTTCTCATCACCTACTTCTCCGTGGCATGTAACAACGTAACACTGTCCATATTCCGGACTATAAAACTGTTTTATTTCATAATCATAATTAAGATTTATTTTTCCTTCACCATATTTTTCAATAGCATATCCTGATAAAATATCCTTTACCTTTTCAAGACTAATAAAGTCAGATTCCTTTAAATCATAATCTTTTCCATTTCTATAAAACAATTGAATAAGTTGATTATTATCATCATAAGAGAAAGCCGCATATGCACCAGTTTCTACTCCATCTTTTATCTCTTTATATGAGATAAACCCCTCATCTTCTTTAATCTCTGTATCATACTGAATGCCTATAATTTGATTCAATATTTTATTTTCGTCATTTTTTGTTACAGCATATTCTTCCGGAACGCTCTCTTCCAAGTTTATCCTTTTGATTTTTTTTACTTGAGTATCTGTAACAAAATACCTATAGTATTCTCTTGAAAAAATACCATATACATCTTCCTCTGAAATATCGCTTTCAATATATTCATAATCAACATCATATATCTTATTGTCATTATCATAACGATAACCAAACACTCGCATATTTATATATGATATACCAATCCCTATAGCAATTCCAGCAATTGCAATTATTAAATATTCCTTTACTCTTTTCATTCCATCACCCCTAACATACAAACTTCATATTACTATTCCCATATATAATTCTAGAGTCGCAACCCCAGGCATCGCCTAATAGAGCCATTATTTCATCTTCTGCCGTTAATGAAGCATTATGAATTGTATAATTATAATGTGTTAAATAATTAATAGTTTTTAAAAAAATACATTCCTTCTCTCCACTCTTTAAATATTAAAACACTATGCAATGCTACTCTTTTATGCATTCCTTCAATTATACTGGTACATCTACTTCTTCTATTTCGCCTGTTCTAACATTTATTACTATACCATATTCATAAATTATATCATCACCATAATCTACTTCCACTTTCACTCTATAACAATTTCCAACATTTGGTTTGCAATAAATCTGATCAAGTGTAGTTTCTGTTATCTCTTTGCTTCCATTATCTGTATACTCTTTTTCTACATATTCCCTGGCTATTTCAAGGGCTTTTTCTTCTCCAATCATTTCATCATCACTCATATCATAATCTATTCCTGTTCTAAATAAGAGTTCTCTAAGCTTTCCATTTTCATCATATTCAAAACTTGCTGATGCTCCGGTCTGATAATCATCTTTATATTCTGCATATGTACGTCCGATTTCATTTTCTTCAATCATCCGAATGTCATATTTCATTCCTACAATTTCACTTAATATTTCCTTCTCAGAACTCTCATATATACTATACTCATCCTCAATGTCTTCCATAATATCATTTCTTCGTATTTTTTGTACACCTGCATTGTTTTCCATATATACATAATGTTCTTCATCAAATAAGGATTTCATACTATCTGTCAATTTCTTTTCATCATAATCCTTCTCAATATCATAGTATTCTTCCAAACCAGACGCACTTGATTTATCTGTTTTACATGCCACTACAGATATTATTATTCCTGCCAATAATCCAAATACACCAATCATAACATATTCAAATATTTTCTTCATAAAAACCTCCTAGCATGGCCATAATTTACCTGTATTCTCATACATAATATTTAAACATATATTCGCCTATGTTTATAATCTCATACTATCATTTTTATATTACATGTCAACCTTCATGGCAAAAAAAACATATATATGGCAAAAATAACCAGAATTAATCAAAAAAAAGAGTTGACAAACCAAAATAGATAATAAAAATGAATTATTACAACCCAAAGCAAATAATTACAATTGACATTTATCTCATACTGATTATAATCAAATTGATTACTAATTTAATATACATAATCAATTTGATTACTAAGGAGATAAAAATATATGCTTATAAGAGATATTAGAAAACACACTGGTCTTACACAAAAAGAATTTGCCAAACTATATAATATTCCACTACCAACCCTGAGACATTGGGAACAAGGCGTAAGTAAAGCGCCTGTCTATTATGTTGATTTATTAAAAAAGATAACTCATTATTCGGACGATGACACAATAATAATAAAAAGACATAATGCAGCATACTATTATTACAAAAACACATCCACGGTAAGTAATGTTTATGGGGACTGCGTTCATATAACCAAAGATTTATCCGATGTAAAGCCACATAATCTTGCTTTATATTTAGATGATCTTTTTAATGACATTAATATTTCGAAAGAAAAATTTTTTCTTTCTTGTGAACAAGATAAAGGAAGTGATATTTTATGGGAAAAAGCATAAATCGAGCATATCTTATGCATAAAGATCATATACTTGATGAATTCCAGCATGGAAAAGATATTTGGAAATATAATATATAATTTCATTATAAAAGGGCTCGAAATCACGAGCCCTTTCAATCACAAACTTTATTATTTAGTTTTTTCTTTAAAAACTTTATATTTATTCTTTTCAGAACGAATTTTTATTTTTCCCCTATACTCTGTCTGTGTCTTTACATTTCCATGTTTGTCTACTTTATACTTGTATGTAGTGTTTGATACAACTCCATCTGAATCAGTATCCTTACTACTCTTAATTAATCCTTTATATTTACCAGATGTATAAAAAACACCTTCATGAGCAAATGATACACCTCCATCATAATATGATGTTTGAGTATTTTTGCTTAAATGATTTCCTTTATACTTATTCTTCTCAACAAAACTCTTCTCCCCATTATCATATGTTACTAAACTCTTTTGTCTTCCCTTTTTATCAAAAACAGATACCAATTTATAATTATACAAATCATCTAATTTATTGCCCTCTTCATCATAATAAGTAGTTGTATAATAATCTGTAGTTTTTCTTATCTTACCTTTTTTAAACGTGTTCTTCATAGTACCTTCAGAAATACTATATAATTTAAGGTCTCCAGATTCAGCAAGCGAATATGATGTGCGTTTATGAGCATTTTCAATTTGGTTATTACCACTATACTTATATGTATTTACTTCCACATCTCTACCCTGAATATAGTATTTACCACTTAAGGTACCATCATAATAGTTTTCTTCAATAGCCTCGGTTTTTATTAGTCTTTTCTTCTTATATGTATTTTTTGTATTAACAACTCCTTTTTCGGCATATCCAAACTCATCATAATTATAAATATATTCATTTTCATAATAGATTTCATTTCCATATTTATCGTATTTTGTTATTGTCTTATAATTACGACCATCGCCTGTCGTTATTCTTTCTTCTTTTTTTAAATTACCATTTTTCCAATAAGAATACTTATTAACTGTAGTTTCCGTACTCACACCATCTTCAGAAAATAACTTCATGGTTTCCACGGATTTTGTTTCTCTACCCTTCTTATCATAAGTATGCTTAACTGTAGTCTGAGAGGATAATCCTCCTTGACCATCGTAATCTTCCATTACGGATTCCGTTACTTTATAAACTTTTTTGGTTTTAGCACTAACTTCATTAACATTTATAACGCCATTCATTCCAACCACCAATGCAGTTACCAACATACAAGCTAAAGATTTTTGTATTTGTTTTTTTACCTTTACCATTTTACCCTCCCTAAACATAAGGGTGTCTATTTACATAGACACCCTTCTATACTTTTAGTTATATTTCTTTCTTGCTACATAAGATGTATGTAATGTATGATGTGCTTTTTCACTACCATATTCACCAAAGTACTCTTCATAGAGTTTCTTAATAACTGGTGATTCATGTGACATACGAAGTTCCATTGCCTTATCAGCATCGTAAAGAACTTTTGCACGGAGAGCCTTAACATCAACAGTATCACGAACATACTGAGGAACTACAGGCTGACCACCACCATTTACACAACCACCTGGACAACCCATAATTTCGATGAATCCCCATCCTTCTGGGTTACCAGCTGCAACTTTTTCCATAACTTCCTTAGCAGCCTTTGCACCAGATGCAACGCAAAGCTTAAGTGGAGTACCACCAACTTCAACTGTTGCTTCCTTAATACTGTCTGTACCACGAACTGCTTCAAGTTCAATTGCTTCTGTAGCACCGTTAAGCCAAGCATTTGCTGTACGAACAGCTGCTTCCATAACACCACCTGTTGCACCAAAGATTACAGCAGCACCTGTATCTTCACCAAGTGGAGCATCAAATTCACTATCTGGAAGTGTATTAAAGTCTACACCCAGTCTCTTAAGCATGCGTCCAAGTTCTCTTGTTGTAATAGCAATATCAACATCTGGAACACCTGCTGCTGACTGATCATCTCTACCTACTTCAAACTTTTTAGCTGTACAAGGCATAACTGATACTGAAACCATGTCCTTAGGATCAATACCCATCTTTTCAGCATAATATGTCTTAAATACCGCACCAGCCATCTGCTGTGGTGACTTACATGATGAAAGATGTGGAAGTAAGTCTGGATAATAGAATTCACAGAACTTAACCCATCCTGGTGAACATGATGTTACCATTGGAAGTGTTCCACCATTCTTAATTCTTTCAACTAATTCGTTAGCTTCTTCAACGATTGTAAGGTCAGCACTAAAGTCTGTATCAAATACCTTATCGAAACCTAACATCTTAAGACCTGTTACCATCTTGCCTTCAACATTTGTTCCGATTGGATAACCAAAGCATTCACCTAAACCTGCACGAACTGATGGAGCTGTCTGAACAACAACATACTTATTAGGATCTGCAAGTGCTTCCCAAACTTTATCTGTATCATCCTTTTCTGTAAGTGCGCCTGTAGGACAAACAGTTGTACACTGACCACAAGAGATACATGGTGTATCATTAAGATCAACTCTGAATGGCTGTCCGATAGTTGTATCAAAACCTCTATCGTTAGCACCAATTACACTAACATACTGTTCCTTACATGTAGCAACACATCTTCTACAAAGGATACATTTATTGTTATCTCTTACAAGATGTGGTGTTGAAAAATCAAGTTCATACTTTGGCTTTTCACCCTTAAACTTATCCTGATCTACACCATACTCATAACATAATTTCTGAAGTTCACAATTCTGTGATCTCTTACATGAAAGACAGCTCATATCATGAACTGATAACATAAGTTCAAGTGTTGTCTTTCTTGCTTTCTGGATAGCTTCTGTATTTGTCTTAACTTCCATACCCTCAGATACTGGATATACACAAGCTGTTACCTGACGAAATCCTCTGCCTTCATTTGCCTCAACTACACAGATACGGCAAGCACCGATTTCGTTGATTTCTTTCATAAAACATAATGTAGGAATTTCAATTCCTACGGAACGAGCAGCCTCTAAGATGGTTGAACCCTTAGGAGCACTGACATCGACACCGTTAATTTTTAAATTTATCATTTCCATAATCTATGCTCCTTTCCTACTGCTTGCTGATGGCTTTTGGCTTACAATTTGCCATACATGCGCCACACTTAATACACTTATCCTGCTGAATTTCAAATGCAGGAAGTTTCTTACCTGGTGCAATATAATCTGTCTTGATGATTGTTTCAACAGGACAGTTTCTAGCACACATGCCACAGCCTACGCACTTATCCTTGTCAATAACGTACTGAAGAAGTGACTTACATACGCCTGCAGGACATTTCTTTTCCTTAACATGAGCTTCATACTCATTTCTAAAGAATTTAAGTGTTGCAAGTACAGGGTTTGGAGCTGTCTGTCCAAGACCACATGCAGAGTTTGACTTAATGTAGTAGCAAAGCTGTTCCATTTCATCAATATCTTCCATTGTGCCCTTGCCTTCTGTAATCTTATCTAAGATTTCAAGAAGTCTCTTTGTACCAATACGACATGGTGTACACTTACCACATGATTCATCTACTGTAAATTCAAGGAAGAATTTAGCAATATCAACCATACATGTGTCCTCATCCATAACGATAAGACCACCTGAACCCATCATACAACCAATAGCTGTAAGGTTATCATAGTCGATTTCTGTATCAATAAGACTTGCAGGGATACATCCACCTGATGGACCACCTGTCTGAGCAGCCTTAAATGCTTTTCCGTCAGGAATACCACCACCGATATCATAAATAATTTCACGAAGTGTTGTTCCCATAGGTACTTCCACAAGACCTGTATGCTTAATCTTTCCACCTAAAGCAAATACCTTAGTACCCTTTGATCTCTCTGTACCCATGGATGCAAACCAGTCAGCACCCTTAAGTAAGATCTGAGGAACATTGGCAAATGTTTCAACGTTGTTTTCAACTGTTGGCTTACCGAAAAGACCCTTAACTGCTGGGAATGGTGGTCTTGGCTTTGGCTCACCTCTGTTACCTTCGATACTAGTCATAAGAGCTGTCTCTTCACCACATACGAAAGCACCAGCGCCAAGACGGATTTCAAGATCGAAATCAAAACCTGAACCAAATATATCCTTACCTAAAAGGCCATATTCTCTAGCCTGATCAATAGCTATCTGAAGTCTGTGTACAGCAATTGGGTACTCAGCACGAACATATACAAAACCTTTTGTAGCGCCTACAGCATAACCACAAATTGTCATAGCTTCAACGATACAATGTGGATCGCCTTCAAGAACTGAACGGTCCATGAATGCACCTGGGTCACCTTCATCGGCATTACATACTACATATTTCTGATCTGCCTGATTTGGTGCACAGAGTGACCACTTAATACCTGTTGGGAATCCGCCGCCGCCTCGGCCACGAAGTCCTGATTTCTTAACTTCTTCAATAACATCCTCAGGTGTCATTTCTGTAAGTACTTTACCAAGTGCTGCATAACCATCAACAGCAATATATTCTTCAATGTTTTCAGGATCGATTACACCACAGTTTCTAAGTGCAACACGATGCTGAGTCTTATAAAAGTCTGTATCTGCAAGAGAAACACCACCCTGAAGTTCCTCAGCAGGTGTTGAAGTCTCATCATAAACAAGTCTTTCAACAATACGACCTTTAAGTAAGTGTTCTTCTACAATTTCAGGAACATCCTCAGGTTTTACCTGACTATAGAAAGTTCCCTCTGGATAAACAATAACAACAGGACCTAACGCACAAAGACCAAAACATCCTGTCTGAACGAGTTTTACTTCGCCTTCAAGATCACATTTTTTGATATTCTCAGCAAATGCTTCCTGAATCTTTTTACTACCTGAAGAGGTACAGCCTGTACCGCCACAGATAAGAACTTGTGAACGTATCATACACCTTTACCTCCAAATTATAATTCACCCTCGTTAAGAGTATATTCTGTAAGAACCTTGCCACCCTGAAGATGAGCTTCAGCAACTTCTTTAGCCTTTTCGGCTGTCATTTTTACATAAGTAACTTTTTCCTTACCCGGCTCAAATACTTCAACAACCGGCTCGAACTGGCAGATACCAATGCATCCTGTCTGTGAAACAGTTACTTTGTCGGATAAACCAAGCTCATTTACACTTTCAACAAGTGCATTTAAAACAGGACGAGCTCCGGCAGCAATACCACAAGTTGCCATACCAACAACAACACGTGTCTCATTACCACCTTCACGAAGAACAACTTTGTCCTTCATCTTGTCTTTAATGGCCTGGAGTTCAGCTAATGATTTCATAGTTAAATCCTTCCTTCCTCAAATTAATAAATATATATATATATGTTTATTTAACAAAGCTGATTATTCAGCATATTGTTCTTTTAAATAATCTTCTATCCACTTAATCACCTCATATTCTCCAAGAGATACATCGCCCAAAACAGCTCTAAGCTCTCTTGTATCAAGGGATACTTCCTTTTCACCAATTTTATGAGTAAACAAAAAATCTGTATCAGGATGTCCCTGAATAAGTGTGGTCATTGTGGACACCACATCTCCAAGTGGTGTAAAATCCAGATGCTTCTTATTAAAACTTGCTACCACACAGGTTCCATGATTATCAGGAAATTCCTCTTTGGTTTTTGATGTTACAGTTAAACTTCCTTCAGTCTGCTCTGCTGCAAGTTTAAGCAAAGGTACACCAAGTCCCACTTTTCTAGTGGTTCTGGTTGTATAAAAAGGATCGATTACAGCTTTTACAACCTCTTCACTCATGCCACATCCATCATCAATAATGGATAACACAAGTTTTTCATCATCCTCTTCAATCTGAATCTGTGTAAGGCTAGCTCCTGCTTTTACAGAATTTTCAGCCACATCTAATATATTTAATGACAGCTCCTTCACCTTATTCACCTCTTAAGATTTTAAACAGACTTAAAACAATCTCTTCTTCAGTTTCAAGTCCATCGGGAAGTTCCAAACAATTTTGTGCTTCCCTCATGTTTTCCAAGTAATGAGCATCTGAATTTACAAGAATTACTTTCTCAGACAAATCAAACTTTTCAACATATTCCTTTATGTTTTCGCTATTATTAAACTCAATGCATCTGTAGTTTGGCTCCTTAGGTACTGTTCCTAGAACTTCAACCACTCCATTGGACTTTCTGTCGATATGTGCTGGAAAACACACTCCATTAAACTCTTTAACAAAGTCACCAACATTATCATATGAAATATCCGTTGCAATTGTTAGAAAATACTCTTCCCTTCCGATAACCTCATCATCACAATTCATAATTAACTGATTACCAAACACTTCCACCTTATTAGGTATAAGCATTCTGTGACTTTGAAGCATATCGTCAAAAGCAATCGCACTCTCAAGACTTTCAAACAAACACACCACATGAATATCTTCATTTGTGGTAAGTTCCATACCTGCAATTGGCACAATTCCATAAAACCTCGCCGCTTCAAAAAAAGCAGGACAGTTTTTTACGGTATTGTGATCTGTAAGTGCCACTATGTCCAGATTATTAAGTTTTGCCATTCCAGCTATATTTGCCGGTGTGCTTTCATCATCACCACAGGGTGACAAGCACGAATGTATGTGTAAATCATAGTAATATTTACTCATGTAAACTACCCATTAATGACTTTACCTACCGTTAATGCCGTTTCATATGACGCTGCCTTTGAAGACAACACATTAACACCTTTAACTTTAGCGGTATTAACCAATTCATCATCAAGTGCAACACCCTCTGAAAGAACTATGCAGGATACATCAGCAAGAGAAGCAACTGCAATGGTATTTACATTACTCATAATGGTAATCCATACATTGCCATATTCCGCTCTTCCCATAACCCATGATAGTAAGTCACCTATATAAGCACCTTTAACTTCCTTTTCCGGGTCAGGTATAGTAATCACATCAAAAGAACACATATCACATAATTCCTTAACTGTCACAACCATCACCCTCCTTTATCCTGCAGGATGCGCCATTTGCCCTTCCTCTTACAACATCTTCGGCAAATGCTCTGCAACTTGGTGCACCACATGCTCCACAGTCAATACCCGGTAAGGTATCCTTTAGCTTTCCTATATCTGCCATCATCCTCATGGATTCAGCCAGGTTATCAGATAATCTTGCTATTGGCGCATATTCAGGAAGTTTATCAAACAGGTAAGAGGCCGGTATGTACTGACTCTTACTATCCTCAGGAGAATTCCTAGTAACTGGAAGTCCTTTTCTTAAAGACCTTAATCTGGCCTTTGCAATAAACGGATTCTGCATGGTTAACACACCACCTACACAACCACCAGGACAGGCATTAAGTTCAATAAAATCCACCTGGGAAATATTACCCGTTTCAACCTGATCTAACACTCTGATAACATTTTCAATGCCATCTGCAGCTAAATATTTTTCAGAGAAAATAGCTGTTGCCTCACCACCGGAGGATGCCCAGCTAAGTCCTATGATTCCTGTTTCACATAAGTTCTTTATATCACTTCCATACTCCATCTCATTAATGAGTTTAAAGTAGATATCACTTACTGAAACAACTTCATCCACCTTGCTCTTATAATCAGCAAATCCATTCTTAACATAACTAACCTTGGCAGGACATGGTGTTATAAAACAAACTCCAATGTCTTCATCCTTAAGTTCAGGATGTTCTTTTTTTGCCTTTTCTCTGGCAAGTCCCGCAGCCACCTCCATAGGTGGAAGCATATGTATTATGCTTGAACTAAGTGTTGGAAATCTAAGTTCTATTAGTCGAACTATTACCGGACAGGCCGATGAAATAATTGGTTTGTTAATACCATCTGTTTTAAGGTAAAGCCTTGTATATGCAGAAACTAATTCTGCAGCTTTTGCAACCTCAAAAACATCATCAAATCCTATCTTTAATAAACCATCCAAAACATAGTCTATATCATCAAGATTTTCAAACTGACCATAGAGCGTTGGAGCCGGCAGGGCTATTTTATATTTAAACCTGTTCATGCTCTCTAGCTTTGATGACACTGCTTTTTTAGCCTGATGCGGACAATTTCTTATACACTCTCCGCAATCAATGCATCTGCTGTCATTAATAACAGCATGTCCGTCCTTGATTCGAATTGCTTCTGTCGGACAATGTTTTAAACAAGTAGTGCAACCGGTACATTTAGAAACGTCCAGCAACACTGAATGTTGATAATTATTCATACCTTCTACTTCTTAGGCTATGTTAATTCTCATGGTAACCGTGGTACCCACGCCCACAACTGATTCTATCTTCATATCATCAGAATACCTTTTCATATTTGGAAGTCCCATACCAGCTCCAAATCCCAAGGATCTTGTAAGATCTGAAGCAGTTGAAAATCCCTCCTGCATAGCCTGATCAATATCTTTTATTCCAGGACCTTTATCTGCGAGAATTATTTCAATATAGTCTTCAAAAATCTTAACATCTGCCGTTCCACCTTTTGCGTGAATAACCATATTGATTTCCCCCTCATACATAGCAATAGACACTCGTCTTATAATCTCGGGAGAAAGTCCCAACTGTCTTAAATTTGTCTTTATGCTTACACTGGCCTGACCTGCCGATGAAAAATCATCACCGTCAATGTCATAATGGTAAACTAAAGTAGGTTCACTCAATTCTTATTACCTGTAAGCCCATTTGAATACAATATTCCACATGCTTCATAAAGTCTCATGGATGTTCTCATAATAACAATACCGTTATCTTTAGCAAGCTTTAGCATTTCATCAGTAGGTGCTTTAGAACGTACAAATACGATACATACCATATCCATCATCATGGCAGTTCTTACAACCTGTGGATTAACAAGACCTGTAAGTAAAACACCCTGATCTTTAACATATGCAAGCACGTCGCTCATAAGATCACAACCGCAAGCGGAATATATAGGACGTTTAAGATTTTCCTCGCAGCATAAAATCTCTGCGTCCAAATATTTTTTTAAATCTTCGATTATCATATAATTTCCTCGAAAGTAAACACTATGACTTGTAATAACTTTTTAAATTATTACAGCAAATATTTTATGGTCTACTGATATTTTTCTAATATCTTAGGAATATCATCAGCTGTAAGTCTACCATGTACATCATCATTTACTGTAAGTACAGGACCTAAACCACATGCACCTATGCAACGGCAAGCAGTAAGTGAAAACTTACCATCAGCTGTACACTCATCAAGGCCTATGCCTAACTGCTCTTCAAGTGCATCAACAAGTTTCTGTGCACCCTTAACGTAACATGCTGTACCCAAGCAAACTGAAATGTTGTACTCTCCTTTAGGTGTAAGTGAAAACTGTGCATAAAATGTTGCAACTCCAAATACCTTTTCAAGTGGAACATCCATACCCTCAGCAATCATAAGCTGAACTTCTTTTGGAAGATATCCATAAATTTCCTGTGCTTCCTGCATTACTGCCATAAGACGGGACTTATCTTCTTTGTTAGCTTCAATTACCGCTTTAAGCTTTGCTTCCTGCTCTGGAGTACCATTAAAAGGTAAACTGCTAATTTTCTTTTTCATTAGTATTGCTCCTCCTAATTTTTTCTTTAATTTCCTGTATTGATAAAAATTTAACAAGAAATCAGGGCATATTAACCTAATGATTATTCTATCACACTTTGAAAACAAAGTAAAAAAGATATTTTTCCCAAAAATAAGCGCATTTTTTTCAAAAAAATCAAGCAATCTTTAATCTTGATTTTTTTTAATCAAAAATGCGCTTATTGATAATTTTTATTGATTTATTTTTATTCTTTATCGATAATTTGTATCAATTTGTTATAGTTAGGATTTATTACTGGTTATTAGTTTCAAAAAAGATTGATATAACTATTTCATACCCTAGCGTTTCTCAAAAACCTTATTATAATAAAACGACAAAATATATACTGTTATTCCAACTCCTATATTTAAAGTTATCAGGTTTACCGCAAGAGTCTGTGTAAGATTTAGTATTACTATACCAGCTAAAAACAATTCCAAAATCACTGTGACAATTATGTTTTTTCCAGCTACCACAAGTGAGAATAAAATGGCATTCTTTATGCTTAATTTATATCTTGCAAGAATCGCAAACACATATAGCAATGAAATAAAATAAAGTATGGTTAAAAATAACGCCATTAACCATGCCATTGTTGCCATTAATCCCTTATGCTGATTCCAAAAAATAACAGAGGATCCAAGCATAATAAAAATCAAGGCATAACAAAACCATAGGATTGTAGATTTTGAGAAGTTTTCCTTAAATGAAGCAAAAAAATTCTTTGTAGCATATCCTTCATCTTTCCTAAGTTTCATACAACTATAAATAAGTGCTGTTGTAGATGCCCCTATTGTAACTATGGGAAGTGAGCAAATAATCCAAAGTATGTTTAACCACCATATTTGCCCAAATCTATTTATTATACGAACTAATAAACTATCCGGATTTAGTATTCCTTTCATTAATTCTTTTCCTTCTATCCCCGTATTCCTTCTGATCCAACTTCCTCAACTACTATATTTGAAGCAAGTACAAATACTATAACATTAGGAATTATCGAAATAAATGCAATCGCCAGGATTCTGGCCCAGTTAAAGCCTGCAGCACTATCCATGGACATCTTTACAAAAAGGGACGCCGGATACTTTGCAGGAGTGACAACATATAGGATAGGGCCCAATAAATCATTTGACGCCCAAGTAAACTTAAATACTGCACTTGTTATTATTACTGGCATCATCATAGGAATAACCACAAATAAAAATGTTCCTAAATAATTGCATCCATCTATCCTTGCATTATCTTCATATTCCTTTGATGTATTATTTAAAAACTGAATAAACATATAAACAAAATATGATTCCGTGGCAAATGCAGTAGGAATAATAAGTGGCAAATACCACTCAGACCCTACCATATGCCATTTGCTAAATAAAATATACTGAGGAATATACAAAACAACCTGTGGGAAGAAAAGTGTTGACATCATCAATACATAAAAAACTTTTTTTCCGATAAACTCAAATCTGGCAAATCCATATGCTGTAATTAATGAGGATATTACAGTTAATATCACTTCTGGAATAACATATGTGTATGTATTAATAAGAGCTTTAATTATATTTATATTACCGCCATATTTATTTAAAACTGTTTTATAGGCTGTAATTGTAGGTTTTTTTGTAAAAATCCCAATATCCGCAAATACTCTTGAACTATCTTTAAATGTTGAACCAACCATCCATAAAAAAGGATAAACTACAACAAGAGCGATAATAATTAAAACGCTATACGCAATAAAAGCATTTCTAATTCTTTTTGCCTTTTTTACGTATTTTGATTTTTCAAGTTCTGTTAATTCGTCTTCTTCTCTTTCATGTACGCTTATACGCCTTTTATTTATGGAATATAGGTATTCCTCCCTTAGTTTTTGGTACTGAGGATTGGCCTCAAATTTATCTACTATTATTTCTTCTTTCTTTTTTGACATTACTTCTTACCATCGTCCTCTGGCTGGTATACCCAGTATTTTTGTGTAATAAATGCTAATGCAGTAAATATAGCCAACAATACAAATAATACCCAACTTTGGGCACTTGCTTTTCCCATGTTAAATGTTTTAAAAGCATTATTATATATCATTAATGACATAAGTGTTGTAGATCCAAGAGGACCACCTCTTGTTATGATAAACGGTCCGTTAAAATCCTGAAAAGATACTACAATTCCTGTTACAATGTTATAAAAAATAATTGGTGTTATCTGTGGAAGTGTAATATAAAAGAACTGCTTCATTCTTCCTGCGCCATCAATCGATGCAACCTCATAAAGTTCTTTAGGCACCATATTTAATGCAGTCAAAAAGATAAGCATAAATACTCCGAATTGCCATATGTTTAGTGTTCCCAGCATAAACAGAGCCCAAAAAGGATTGGTCATAAACTTTGGAGCTTGCATCCCCACCATTTTACACAATCCATGAATTAATCCATTATCATTAAATATTGCCTTCCATAATACTGCAATGGCTACAGAGCCTCCCAATATGGCAGGCAGGTAATATACCACTTTAAAAAAGTTCACCATTTTGCTTCTCTTATTTAATAATAATGCAACTCCTAACGCTATGATAAGTTTAATAGGAACAGTCATAAACACATACTTAATGGTAACAATTAATGCTGCCCTATCAGTTTGGTTTACATACATATCCTTATAGTTTTGTAATGTATAGGTTGTTACGCCTCTAAAAAAATTATAATCAGTAAAACTATAATACAGTGATAATATTATTGGATACGCCTTAAACACCAAGAAACCTACAAACCATGGAAGAATAAATATAAAACCAATATTTTTTTTACTTTTTCTTAAAGTATTCATATTTCTCCCTAAAAGTAATTATCCTTTAATTTTCAGATAAGACTTGCATATATGTATTATATAATTCCTCACTGGCATCAGAAACGCCATATGAATTTCCTGCTACATCTTTTCCATAGGATAACTGTCCAAATACAACATTATATGCCGCAGTATCTCCTTTAAGTAATGAATTATCAAATAATGGATTCCAGAATACAGGATCAGAATCAAGCACTGCCTTATGAGCCTGGGCAGATAACTCACTAATATCTTCGTTATCCAACAAAGCATCATATGCTGCCTTTGACTCAGGAATTCCTCTTTCATTTCCCATTATTTTAACACCTTCAGGATCATTTAATAAAAACTGTAATAATAATCCTGATTCATGAGGATGTTTCGTTTTAGCACTTATTGAAAACATAAGCGAAACCTTTGAATATGATTTTAGTTCCGGAAATACATTTCCAACCACAAGATTCCCTGCATTATCTCCAAGGGCTGCAGTATACTTGCCGGATGTTGAATCCCACTCAAATACACCTGCATATTCTCCATTTATAAATCTACCAGATTTATCCATGGACTCAACACCTTCACCGTCAATGTATTCTATAGTTGGAATAACATGATTCTTTTCCAATGATGAAATCCATTTAAGTCCATCCTCTAACTGATTCTTGGTTACTGTAAGTTCGTTATCCTCATTAATGATAGGTTTTCCTGTCTGAGCCTGAAGATAATATGCACATAGAATTGCTCTATCATATGCGTTTATGGATAAAGGATAATAATTATCCCCTAATTTTTCCTTAAATACTTTTCCTGCATTTACAAGCTCATCAAGTGTTGTCGGAACCGAAAGACCTGCCTTTTCAAAGGTATCCTTATTCCAATAAAAAGTACGTCCTGTAATGGAAACAGGAATTCCTGCTATGCCACCATTTGAATCCTTGACCATATCAAGAACATCATCTGAATACTGGGAAAGATCAAACACATCAGAAACAGTATTCATATCAAGATATGTAGTGCCATATGTGTCATATTTTGCAATCCAGTCATAATTAGTCTGCTGCACATCAGGATTATTACCTGCAATATACTCTGCTGCCTTGGCTGTTTCCCAGTCACCCCAGGCGCCAAAACTAACTTCAACTTTTATGCCTGGATACTTTTCCTCAAATGCTTTTATTGCCTCCTGTGTGGCCTCATGCCTTGTATCACCACCCCACCAATCCATAGTCAAGGTGCATTCCTCATATGTAATTTTACCGGTACTATCAGTATGTGTAACTGCCTTTTCTTTTCCACATCCTGTCATTATACCCAAACTTGAAAATATCATCAAACCAAATAATAATTTGTTTTTCATATTACTTCTCCATTTTTCCTAGATACTATTTATTTTTTCTTTTTCTTCTTTTTCTTTTTAGATGCTTCTTCCTCTTCCTTTTGTTTTGCAATTATTTCTTCTCTAAGGGCAATAGGATTTTTAATCATCATATATAAATTCTTTATGTTTTCATCCTTGTAATTATTAAATACAGCCACCTGTCTTAGGCACTCAGCATCATAGGCCCCTCTATCTCTTAGTTTTATTTCATTTCTTCTCTTTAAAACATCTTTTAATTCTACTTCAGTCTTATCCCTTAACATTCTCTTTTCTTCCTTTTCAGCAGATGTTCTGCTACCGGAAGTATCAGCCATGATATTACTACAATTATCAATAACCGATTCTAATGTTGCAATCTCTCCACCGAGCATATTAAACTCTGGAGATGGTGCTGGTTCAACATCAGTAGGACCTGTTATTTTTGTGCTAAAGAAATAATCACTAAGTGTTTTATCAAGAGTTGGTATTTCCTCTTTAACATAATCAAATAAATCAATATTTGTTATTGTATTTGCATCTGCTTCAATGTCATCCAATAATTCCAAATATGTTTCTTCGTCAGCACCCTCAATGGTTTTAAACATTCCTGCAATTTCAGGATTATAAGTAAAATATCTGTATAAATCCCTATAATAATATCCTAAAATGATATTCTTTATGGATGATTTATTAATATATTCATTTTCAGCATATACCGTTTCTTTTAAATAATTAATGTATCTTTCCAAGAGGTCAATTAAATCCTTGTATTTGCTTCCTGTGTCAAGTATCTTTTCAGGACCAAAGGATGCTCCCTCATAATCATTATATGTATATACACCAAAGGAATCTCTAAGCACATAGAAAATATAGTTATAAATTGAAAACATAGAAGCTGCATCTGGATTTTCAGAAGTGGAAATTGCAATGTTATCACTAACTGCTTTAAGACCTTCTTCGCTGTTTTCATCAAATGTATTACTCATTATAAAAAACTTAAGTTTAAAATGAGTTCTAATGTAATCTGGACAGCTTACAAAGTATTTGCATACTCCACGATCAATATGTTCTGTTAATTTTCTTCTTGCAGGTGCTAAATTATTCATGTATAACTTGATTACCTTTTCCATATTTGGAATACGAACCAAATTTAAAACACCTAAATATCTGTCATATTCATCAGCACTTACTTTTTCCGAAACCACAAAACTATTAACCAAATCCCTATATGTTTCTGGTTTGTTTTCCTTTAAATTTTTGATTGCCGTATTATTATCAAGCATATTTCTTAAATTTCTTAAATGGCAATCCAAAACCAAATCATTAATGTCATCTTTGGTAAACTTATCCTCTTCGCTTTTTTTAAGACTAGAATTTAGTTTGCCAATTAGCATGTCATTAAAGGCTTTTCTAATCTCAGATCCGGCAAATACGGAAGAATTATCCTTATCAAAGGCCTTTCTGCCCACAAGATATAAACCCATATCCTTAAGGTCTATTTCTTCATTAAGAGCAGCTTTATAAATATCCAAAAACTCCATGTATTTTTCAGGAGATGCTTCCTTTACATCATCAAAAGCTTTTTTAATCTTATCCATGGTACACAAAAACAGATTAAATCTAAAACCCTCCTTGCATCCATCAATAATTATGTCCTTTATATCCTCATTTAATTCCATTCCAGGATTTACAATTAGTTTAAGAGATGTGTCTACAAACTCATCATTAAAATCCACCTCTCCCTTGTTTTCTACATATCTTTCTATAAAACCTTCCATGTGTTTATATGCCTTGTCATCCACACTTAAGTTATTATCCTCAATATATTCTGTTAAACTCATATCCTTCTCCTTATGATTATGAAAATGTATTATTAATAAGATTTATATTCTTATCATAGAAAAAAGGCACACCAAAACTGATGTGCCTTTTTTCTAGAATAATCCAGAAATACGTCCATCTGCATCAACGTCTATTTTTACCGCTGCAGGAACTTTTGGAAGTCCCGGCATGGTCATAATATCACCAGTAAGAGCAACAATAAATCCTGCTCCAGCAGAAACCTTTAGATTTCTTACAGTAACTTCGAAATCAGTCGGTGCTCCAAGTTTAGTCTGATCATCTGTCAAACTATACTGTGTTTTTGCCACACAAATTGGAAGATTGCCAAATCCCTGTGCCGTCAACTGTTCTGCCTGCTTTTTAGCTTGGGATGTAAGAACAACACCCTTACCACCATATATTCTTTTAACAATTGTATCTATTTTTTCCTCAATGGTTCCATCAAGTTCATAGGAGAATGTAAACTCATTTGGCTCTTCAATAAGTTTTAACACCTCTTCTGCAAGAGTGATACCACCCTCGCCACCTTTAGCCCAAACCTCTGATAATGCTACATTTACTCCAAGTTCCTTGCACTTGTCTTCCACAAGTTTAAGTTCAGCTTCCGTATCAGTTGGAAATCTATTAATTGCCACAACGCAAGGAAGTTTAAATACATTTTTAATATTATCAACATGCTTTAGAAGATTTGGAAGTCCTGCTTCTAAAGCCTCTAAATTCTCATTACCAAGGTCAGCCTTTGCTACACCACCATTGTATTTTAACGCTCTTACAGTGGCAACAACAACAACCGCATTCGGCTTAAGGCCTGCCATACGGCACTTAATATCAAGGAATTTTTCAGCACCAAGATCTGCACCAAAACCAGCCTCTGTTATTGCAATATCTGATAGCTTCATGGCCATTTTTGTGGCTGTAACAGAATTACATCCATGAGCAATATTGGCAAATGGTCCACCATGCACAATTGCAGGTGTATGCTCTAAGGTCTGAACCAGATTTGGCTTTAATGCATCCTTAAGTAAAGCTGTCATGGCACCTTCAGCATGAAGGTCACCACAGGTGACAGGCTTTTGTGTTGCAACTGGTCCATAGGTATATCCAATTACCATACGCGCAAGTCTTTCCTTAAGATCTGTAATATCCCTTGCAAGACATAAAACTGCCATAACTTCAGATGCAACTGTAATGTCATAACCATCTTCACGAGGAGTACCATTAACTCTTCCGCCAAGACCATCTGTTACAAAACGAAGCTGTCTGTCATTCATGTCAACGCATCGCTTCCATGTTATTTTTCTAGGATCAATGTTAAGTTCATTTCCCTGATAAATATGATTGTCAATCATGGCAGCCAAAAGATTATTAGCTGCACCAATTGCATGAAAATCTCCTGTAAAATGTAAATTGATATCTTCCATTGGAACAACCTGGGCATATCCACCGCCTGCTGCTCCACCCTTTACTCCAAATACCGGACCTAATGATGGTTCGCGAAGAGCCACACAAACATTTTTACCAAGTCTTTTTAATCCATCTGCAAGACCTATTGTGGTGGTTGTCTTTCCCTCTCCGGCAGGAGTTGGATTTATGGCTGTAACCAATACAAGTTTTCCATCTTCTCTAGTTGATTCCTTAAGAAGACTATAATCAATTTTTGCCTTATACTTTCCATACTGCTCTAAATACTTTTCATCTATTCCGGCAGTTTTTGCCACCTCCGTGATGGGTTGCATAGTAACTTCCTGTGCAATCTCAATATCACTTTTAAACGACATGTTTTTCCCTCCAATCAGAATTAATATAATAAACGAATTTAATCTCTAAAATTAAATTACAAACCCTTCCATGGTTTTAAATTAAGTTTCTTAAATAGATTTAATCCATACCAAAGATTTGAATCAAGCCTCATTGGGTGATGGGCATCGGTATTAACTACCACCTCGCATCCCACATCTGAAACTATCTCCCAAAACTGGACTATTGGATAATTAAGTCTATGAGATTCCTCAGGATGCAGAACTCTTTTTGCAATACCGCTGGTATTTAACTCCAGCGCCACTCCCTCATCCTTGCAAGCTTCTGCAACATAACGGCTCATGACCTCACATTCTTTGTCCCATTTATCCATCTGTTGTCCAAATAAATCCGGATGATTAATATAGCAAAAGTTTCCCGATTTAATAATCTTCATCATAACATCAAAGTAAGATTTTCTCATCTCACAATCCATACTTTCCCCATGGACACCTCTGATGCCTCCATTATAAGGATAAACATGAACACTTCCTGTTAAATAATCAAGGCCCATTTCATCCAACAGGTAATCCTTATAGAAATTCTTAAACTTTTCCTCACTTCTATAATCACACTCTAATCCAGCAAATATCTTAAGACTCTTAAAGTCCTCCCTTGCCTGATTAATATCTGATATATAATCCGGAAATTCTTCAATGCTCATTCTCATATCCGGAAGATAATTATCCGGAAATGGATTATGATCCGTAAAACCAATGGTATCAAACCCGAGTTCCACTGCCTTTAAACAATAATCAGGCACATCTCCCGTAGCATGATTACATCTGTAAGTATGTGTATGATAGTTCTTTAAATGACCTCTATATTCATCCGGTACAGGTGGATTATCCCTATAATATTTTTCATCATATTTAAGGTCAAATAAATCTGTATCTGTATTTTTATTAAATGTGTTTCTGTATTTGCTTCTGTCTATAATTATTTCACTCATTTAAAAATCCAAATTATGTTTTATTTCATAAACTAGTTCATCTTAGCAGCCATTCTTGTTCTGAATTTAAGTTCACCAAGGAAATCTAAAAGATATACCTGATCACCTACTTTATAATTCATCTTAAATCCATAGTAATTAGCTTCAAACTCATCAACACTTACTTTCTTAAAAATATAAGTATCCACTAATTTTTCATTATTGTTATTAACAATAAATCCGGTAGTCCATAAAAACTTTCCTTCTTCAATAAGTTTAGCTCTTCTAAATGAAAAGATACCTATTGCGATAGCAACACCACCAAAAAGAATAATTCCAATAAGATTTACCACAAATATGGAATCTCCACCAAGTATTGCTGTAATAAGTCCTAACACATAATAAAGTGTAAAGAACAATAAAAAAACTTCTAATGGAATCCTTGCAATAAAAAAGTCCTTCTTGATTTTTTTGCGTTCCTCACCGCTCATCAACTCGCCTTCCATCCATCTGTCGTTCATTGTAATCCTCCTTATAACCCCAAATTTAATACTATTCTATGTTACAACTATTTGCTTTGTAAATCAATAAAACAAAGCCCATATTTTACAAAAAATATAATAATTTTCCTTAATTATCATTATCAAGTCCATAATCAAGCAACCTGATTGTGTCTTCCCATCTGCCACTATCGTCAGAACCTAAAACCACTGACAAAACCCTGTTATCATTATCCTCTGCAGTAGCCACAAAACATTTGCCCGCGTCCCCTGTAGAGCCAGTTTTTAAACCATCTGCCTCAGGATAATAATAATATCCATTTTCATCAATCAGCTTATTGGTTGACTGCCACATAATGTCCTTGCTTTCAACATAATAGGCTTCAAGCATACAAATAGTACTTATTTCATCATTTTCCTTGGCTGCTACGCCAATTCGGGCAAGATCAGAAGCGGTAACAAATTGCCCCTCTGTGTCATAACCATCAGGGGATAAAAAGCATACATTTTTACAGCCTATCAAGGAAGCATTTAAATTCATGTAATAATAAAACTCCTCAAGGCACGCACTTATGTCCTTATCTTCATCACCAAAATCTATGTTTTCCATGCTTCTATTATACTCATATATGTCGCCACCCTCCTTACGGTTAAGTGCAGCCTTACCCGCATTATATGCAAGACAGTAAGCAGCGTCATTGCCTGAGCAAATAAGCATCCCTGTCATAAGTTCCCTTACAGTAAGCTTATCTCCCACTTCAAGATACGCTGTACTTGCATCCCAGGCAATCAATTTTATTTCTTCACCCACTGTAATCACTTCATTTGGATCTAAGAATTCCAAAGCTGTAAGTGCCGTAAGCATTTTCGTGGTACTTGCAGGGGCCACCTGCTCATCACCATTTTTAGAATACAGGATTTCCATGGTGTCCATGTCAACCAGGAATGCTGCATTGGCCACAAGACTTATGTTTTCGCTGTCCACTCCTGTGTCTTCCTCATTTTCATAAGTGACACGGCCTAAATATGTATATACTGGATCTAGTGTATCCCTGCTTGCATATTCATCCTCGGCAAATACATCCTTAAAATCATCGCTTTCTCGCTCCTTTGACACTTCACTGGCTATTTGTTCAAGTTCCTCATCACTCCAAATACTTGATGATAAGCTGATTTTTTCCCATTCCTTTTCATTTAGTTTAACTTTATCATCATAATCTTTAATGATTTCATCAATTTCCGTGCTCAAAAGTTTGTTTTCCAAATCTTTACAAACTACTTCTGTGGCTTCCTCATCGTATGAATCCACGCAATTTATTATTATGTATTTTCCATCGGATTTAGCATAATCATATTCACCATCCTTCATGTTAAGAACAGTGTTTTCAAAATCATCTCCATCTCTTTCCCCTTTACCAAGAGTTCCAGTAACAACTTCAAGACCATTGGCTTTCGCTTCCCCTTCCATGGACATGCCGCCTATTATTTTATCAGTAATATTTGCCGCAATAATCTCTCCATTTTCGGTTTCAGGAAGTTCCATAAATCTAATCTTTACCTGCCTGTTTTCATCCGGGTCCGCCTTTATGCTCTTATCCTGTTTTATTTTTTCGCCTATTTTTTCATATAAAATCTGGTGTTTTAAAACTGACTTTAGTTCCTCATCACTAATGTTAATCTTTTTCTTTAACTTCTCCGATGTTTCGTCATTAAATTCCTTAACTTTTTCCTTTAATTCATCATCGGTTACCGAGCCTTTGTTAAAACTAAAATCAGAGGCATGATTGGTAAGAATATAAGTTCTCTTTATATCCTCTAAAATACTTTCCTTCACTTCTTCCTCTAAGGTTTCCCCCGAGGTTTCCTTATCCCAATTTAATTTTGCACCACAAGCATAGTAATAACTTTCATAACTGGCCTGGGTATTGTATGCATAAAACCTAAGCACACCGCCTGTAAGTTTCTCATCTCCAATGCTCATAACTGTTTTATTACTTTTGCCACAGGAAGGAAGTATAAACATCAGACACAAAATTAACACACCCATCTTTTTCATAATCTATTCCTCACATAACAATAAAATATCATCTACAATCCTGTCTGCCTCATTAAGCAAATCCTCTCCGCTCTTTAAAGCAATTCCATTTTTAAACACAAGTTTTAAAATACCCTCATCATTTTTCAGGTTTAATTTGCCGGCATATTTTTTCCAAAGACCAGGATATTCCTCCATTTTAAGTTTTGCTCTTTTATAAAATGTAATGGTAAATCCACTAAGGGTACCTCTTATGTCGGTAATATAGGCTCTGTGAGCCTTGGCCTTAAGAAGTGCCACATTAAGAAGATTTTCAACCTGACTTGGTTCATCACCAAATCTATCCATCAACTCATCAATTATGTCCTCTTTTTCAGGCACAGTTTCAATCTGAGCTATTTTCTTGTACACATTGATTTTTGCAAGTTCATTATCAATGTATTTATCAGGAATATATGCATCAATTGGCAAATCAATTGTGGTATTAAAGTCTTCTTTAATCTTTTCACCCTTAAGAAGCGCAACGGCTCTTTCTAACATCTTACAGTATAGGTCATAACCCACTGCTTCCATGTGACCATGCTGCTGGGATCCTAAAAGATTACCTGCACCTCTGATTTCCAAGTCTCTCTTTGCTATTCTAAACCCTGCTCCAAGTTCTGAAAAGTCTCTAATGGCCTGAAGTCTTTTTCTTGCCACATCAGTTAAAACCTTGTCCCTTTTATACATTAAAAATGCATAGGAAGTTCGATTTGACCTTCCAACTCTTCCCTTTAACTGATACAGCTGGCTAAGCCCAAATTTATCTGCATCATGAATAATCATGGTATTAACATTTGATATGTCAAGACCTGTCTCTATTATGGTTGTAGATACCAAAACATCTATTTCTCCAGCCAAGAAATCATACATAACCTGTTCAAGGACTCGCTCAGACATTTGCCCATGGGCATATGCAACTACCGCATCCGGAACAAGCTTCTGTATTTCCGATGTAATTTTCTCTATGCTGTTTACCCTGTTATACACGTAGTAAACCTGACCATTCCTCGATAATTCCCTGTTAATTGCCTCTCGTATCATCTCTTTATTATACTCCGTTACAAAAGTCTGAATTGGCATTCTGTCAACGGGTGGCTCTAATAATACGCTCATATCCCTGATTCCAATCATACTCATATGAAGAGTTCTTGGAATAGGTGTTGCCGTAAGAGATAACACATCTATGTTTGTTTTTAACTGTTTGATTTTTTCCTTATGACGAACTCCAAATCTCTGTTCCTCATCAATGATAAGGAGGCCTAAATCCTTGTATTCCACATCCTTGGACAAAACCCTGTGAGTACCTATCACAATATCAACAAAACCTTTTTTTAGGTCACAAAGAGTCTGCTTTATTTCCTTAGGGGTTCTAAAACGGGACAGCATGTCCACCCTTACCGGAAAGTCCTTAAATCTTTCAGTAAAAGTATTATAATGCTGTTGGGCAAGCACAGTGGTAGGCACTAAAAATACCACCTGCTTACCATCAAGTGCAGCTTTAAAGGCTGCCCTTATGGCTATTTCTGTTTTACCATAACCCACATCACCACAAACAAGTCTGTCCATGGTCTTATTGCTTTCCATATCTTTTTTCACGGCGTCAATTGCATTAATCTGATCATCCGTCTCCTCATATGGGAATCCTTCTTCAAATTCTGCCTGCCAGTCATTGTCAGGAGAAAAAGCATAACCTACAGATGCCTCTCTTTTTGCATATAACTTTATTAAATCTGCCGCCACTAATTCTACTGCAGTTTTAACTTTCTTCTTGGTATTGTTCCACTCTCTGCCACCTATCTTATTAAGTTTAGGTGCTACTCCTTCTCCACCAGAATACTTCATGACCACATCTAAGTCACTTGCCAAAACATAAAGGGAACTTCCACCTGCATAATCAATCTTTATATAATCCTTTTCAACACCCCTTACAGTTTCCTTGGTAACTCCCTTATAAACACCCACGCCATAGCTTTCATGAACAACATAATCTCCTATGCTTAAGCTACCAAAGTCCTTTATGGCCTCACCATCATATCTCTTTCTCTTCTTTTTCTTTTCCCCCGTCCCAAAAATATCTCCTGATGATATAACCACAAATTTCAAATCCGGGTAAATAAATCCTCTATGAAGATTTCCTCTACTTACCATTACCTCGCCGGATTCAGGCAATGTATCCTCCTTGGTAAAATGAGCATTAATGCCCCTTTCCACAAGGCTTTCAGCCATACGCTCACCCCTGTGACTACTACCTGAAAGGATTAAAATTCTATATTTTAATTTTTTATAATATTCTATGTCCTTAAGAAGTGTTTCAATATCATTATTATATGGTGCTATGTTTTTAGCCTCAACATTTAACTTAACCTGTGGATTTCTTCCAGATAGTTTTTGATTTAGAGCACTAAAACATATGCTTCTCTTTTCATAAATCTTTTCTATTACACTTTTAGGCTCACTAACAGCCTTGGTCTGCCCTAACAGAACATATCCCCCAAGGCTTCTGTTTTTCATACTTTCTGCCCACTCGGTAAAAATGGTTTCCAGTCTTTCATAACTCTTTCCAGGTTCTTCAATAAAAACAAGAGCATCGTCATTAAAGTAATCTAAAAATGATGCAGTATCCTTTGTAAAATAATTAATATATGCATCCTTATTAGCACCCTTTGCATTAATGTCAAGTAACTCTAAAAACTCATTAATTGTAGTTTTTAGTCTATGGGCCTCTTCAGTTTTAAACTCTCCTTTAAGTTCCTTTACTCTTTCATCTAACTCTTTTTTTATTTTCTTCCTGCCTTTTTTTAATTCCTCATCAGTAAACATGTACTCTGTAGCAGGGCATATGGTTATTTCCTCTATATTATTTAATGTTCTCTGGCTATCCGTATCAAACACCTTAATAATATCAATTTCGTCATCCCATAAATCTATTCTAAAAGGCCTTGATTCATCCAGGGAATAAATATCCAAAATACTTCCCCTTATGGCAAATTCTCCTTTGTTTTCAACCTGACTTACTTTTTCATAGCCACCTTGAATCAGCTTTTTAGATACTTCATCTAAATCAATTCTATCTCCAGATTTAAACTTAAGAATACTTTCTTTAATGCGTTCAAAAGACATTAACGTATCAGCTAGTGCATCAGCAGTTGTAACTATTGTTGCATTTTCTTCTGATACAATACTCCTTACTGCTTCAATTCTCTCCTTTAATAAAAGATTTCCGTGAATGTCAGCACTATAAAAAATCAAATCCTTTGCTGGATATACATAAGCCTTTTCCTCAAAAAATGCTATGTCATCCGCTATCTCCCTAGCTCTTTTTTCACTGTAAGTTATTATTATTTTCTGTTTATATTCCCTGGCAATGGACATAACAAAATGGATAAACTGGCTTTCACTACATCCGTTTATCTGTATAAGTTTTTTGCCTTTATTAAGACTACTTATTGTTTCTTCATATCCCCTTAGCCCCTTTGACAAATCAAGGATCGATTTCATTATGCCCTCCAATTATTATTACAGCTTTAAAAGCTACACTTTAATTATACTTATTCATGGCTTTATCAATGCCCTCTTCCATCATGACAACTACAGCAGAAGCTGTATCACTTATGGCATTTTCAATAAGAGGTACATCCTTTTTAGGTATCTTTCCCAAAACATGTTTAATAAGATCGCCTTCATTAGAACCAACGCCAATTTTAATTCTCTTAAAATCCTGGGTACCAAGTTTTAAAATAATGTCCTTAATGCCATTATGACCACCAGCACTTCCCTTTGCCCTGATTCTTATGTTTCCAGTATCAAGACTGATATCATCAAATAATACAATTAAATTTTCCTTGGGATTAACCTTATAAAAATCGCATACGGCCCTAATGGAATCCCCACTTAGATTCATAAATGTAAGGGGTTTAACAAGCACAACCTTTTCCCTTCCAATCATGCCCGTTCCGCATAAAGCCTTATGTCTTTTAGTATCCACTTTTATGTCAAATCTCTCAGCCAATTCATCAATGGCCATAAATCCCATATTGTGTCTTGTTTTTTCATATTTACTTCCTGGATTTCCCAATCCTGCTATTATGTACATATTAACTCCTATATCTATCTACAATAAAATCAATATATGCTCTCTTAAATATATTAGTATTTTCTTTTGCCTTTTTCGACAGTTTAATAATAAAACTCTTTAATATTCTCTTTTCTCTTACTGTAATCCTTACATCACTATCATATTCCAATTTATCTATGATATCATATATTTCTCTTATTTTCGAATTATCAATACCCGTTACGCTTACTATCTTCTCTATGTTTTCCTTTCGCATTCTGCCTACAAACATTTCAAAATCCGCTGTCTTATTAAAGGTACCGGACAGTTTTATAATTCTCTTTATGTCTTCCTCATAAATAGACATTTTAAAGAATCTTTTTCTTCTCTTTAAAAATCCAATAATAGTGCCAAAAATAAGAATAATAAACAAAATAATAATAACTACATTCTTAATGGCTTTAGAAGTTTTTCCATTTAGTTTTATTTCTTTTCCATTATCATTATCACTGTTATTTGTTATTTTTTTACTATCATTCTCTTTATTATTAGTTACACTCTCAGTTTCTAATTTACTTTCTGTTTCTTTTTTACTTTCCGTTTCTTTATCTGTAGTATTTTCCGTGGTTGTTTCAACTGACTGATTCCCATTATTAGAACCTACAGTTACTTCCACCGGAACCCATCCAATACCAGGAAGTTTTATTTCACACCAGGCATGTCTGTCTCCATTTTTTGCATTAACAGTATTATATCTACCCTCAGTAAATACCATGTTTGAATCTGGATATGTTCCTGCATAACTAATAATATTATTTGGCACATCCACAGCATATCCTTCACAATATCGTGCAGGGATTCCCATTTGCCTAAACATCATAGTAGCTGCGGTTGCATAATACATGCAATATCCTTCCTTGCTTTCAAAGAGGAAATAATCAACAACATTTTTACCCATTGGTACCTTTCCCGGTTCTAAAGTATACTTGCATTGTTCCATATACTTTTTCACAAAATTCACATAAGGAGTAATACCAATATCTTCATCAAATCCTCTATGGGCAAGATCCACCTTTTCTCCATCTATGGTAGTATACATATGCTCAAATTCCTCGTGAAATTTAGGCATAACAAACTCCCCTGGAACCTCTAAACATTTCTCGTCATCTTCTTCACTATTAGTTTCTTTATCACTACCTTCTTCACGTATTTGATTCTCACCCATTTTAGCATTTGCCCAATCATAATAATCTGATTCTTCATAGTCATCTTCATAATAACTTATAAAATCATCATATTCTTCATATAATGCATCATACTGGGATACTTCACCCATTGTCCCAAATGAAAAGCTAAACATATAATATGGATTTGTATCAGAATGATACGCACCACCCTTGTAATAAACATCATCAATGTTAGAAGATACAGATTGAGTAAAATAAGGTACATATACTATATTTCCATCATTATGCTTTTTTATGCTTATAAGATTGGAACTGTATTCGTAATAAAATATTCTTCTGGCCATGATTGCATATATGCTATTATCCACAAGATTTGAATCGGATTCATTGCCATTATCATCCATGGTTTTTCCAGTCCATGTATTCCTGTTAAAATCAGTTCCGGTAAATCCCTTTAAATATAGTTTTTTAGGCAATACGCCCTTATCATAATCAGTTTCTATATTAATTGTTAATTCTATTTCATCACTAATTTCTAATTTATCAACATTACCAATCTTACTTTTTAATCCGTTGAAGTATCCGCCTCCCATACCTCCAACGCCTAATTCACTATCTCCCTTTATAGTATCAGATATCTCACCTAATCTATTATTAACGGAATTCTTAATATCTTCAATAAATCGATTCTTATAAAAATCTTTTGGAAGAGCAATCCATAGCAAACCAAAACCAAGAGCAAAAGAAAGAACTCCTGCCATGGTACGATAAGTTATTTCCTTTATGGAATTTCTATTAAGCCTCTTTCTTTCATCAGCACAAATAACTGTAATAAAGTAAAGTCCCAGCCAGAAAATACATGGATAACTCAAACTAACACCAAGCATTAATACAACAATCATCCATGGAGCAATAATTGGTATGCAAAGACTACGCCTAACTTTATTATGATTCGCCATAAGTAACATAATAGTAATTATAATGCCTATAAGAATCAATACTGTTTCTTCGCTGTGTTTTAAAGATGAACCCCCAAATAATCCGTTACTCTCAATATTTGCCGAATAATAAAAATTAATCTGTTTTATTATGTAATCACACCAGGACAATATTCCGGAAGAGAATTTACTAAAGTTAATACTTATAACAATAATTGTGAATAAGCATAATACAGGATATGTAAAATGATGATTACTAAACCCACTTAGAAAAATAAAACTAATAATAAAGAAACCAAATATGTTTATTAAAATATATCCTATGTTATCTCCAATTCCAAGAGGAACGTAAGTACCATAAATCAAGAAATTTACAGCACAAAAAGCCATAAATAAACTTATAAGGTTTAAACTTATGGCTTCACTTCTATCCTGTTTTTCTTTCCCAAAAGGAGTCCGTGCCTTAGGCACTCTACTTATGGCTCCTTTATTTTTATTTGCTGCCATAAATAATCTCCACTTTATTTCCTTTTCCCTGTTCTCTTACTCTGTCTTCATCCTTATTAAGAAGAGGCATGGTAATGTAAAAGATATTGTCGTAGTTTTCTTCGTAATGATTTCTTTTTAATGTATTAATAAAACAAGTCTCATCACAAGGTGTTAATGACATCATATCCTTAATTGCGTGTCTTAAATCCGCTTCTTTTTCAATATTATATCTTCTTTGGCCTTCTTTTGAATCAAAGGCAAATACATGAGCTCTTTTTAACTTTAATAGCCCCATCGAAATATTATTTGCCTTAATAAATATTTCATCAACAGAATTTAATCTTTCTTCCTCAAAATTAAAACTATTATCCTTTGCCTCTGCATTTTCCTTTCTCTTGTTTGAATAATTAACATATACCAGTTCTTTATTCTCCACCGGTTCCGAAAAAACCTTAACCATCAAGGAATCCTTTTTACTACTTAATTTCCAATGAATGCTTTTTACATCATCACCATCTCTATAATCCCTAACATCAAAAACCTCTGTTCTGTCATAACCAGGTATATCTGATCTGTATCTTACGTTATCGTTTGTTGTTTTTTCTCTTATGCTACCTGAAATATCACTTGTAATTGGAAAAACAAATACTTCCGTTTTCTGATTCTTAACCCTAATTTTTTTCTTAAACAAACCTAAAAAAGAATATACTATAATTCCTTCCAAATTGTATTCACATAAGCCAATATGACTTACCTTAAACTCTACTTCATTAAAAGCCTCCGAAAGGGCATTTACTCTTGTATTTAATAAATATTTATATTTCTTTCCTTCATATTTATGGGTATATAAAACCTTAACCCTTACATGTTCTGGCATAAGTATGCTTTTATTATTAATTAACACCTTAAGTTTTACACTTTCTCCCATATATATAGTTGAAGGACTAATTGAAGCACTAACTTCTATCTTATTTTTGCATAGCAAAAGAACCACAAGATCAATTACCCCCCCTGCCAATACAACTATAAATAAAGTCAGTGTTGAATTGGCTCGGTACATAACAGCAAGTGATCCTGTAGCAATTACCATAAGTAAAAACGAGATTCTTTTATTCCACATCTATACTTATACCTCTCACTATTTCATCAAGAGTATTTTTTGCATTTATAATAACTCCTGCTCGTTCACCCATAATCATTCTGTGAATTAAGGTGTCATACATTACAGTACCAACATCATCTGGAACCACATAATTTCTTCCACTCATATACGCATAGGCTCTTGCCATGTTGCTAAGAGCTATGGATCCTCTTGGACTTACACCCTGTCTTATGGCTTCATGATTTCTTGTTCCACTTACAATATCCACAATGTATTTATAAACCTTATCATGTATGAAAACATTTGATACTTCCTTTTGTATTTCCTTAATAATATCAGGAGTTGCAACTGCCGATACATATTCCAAAGGATTATATTCCTCCCTGTTTTTAAGCATGGCAGTTTCACTTTCTTTATCAGGATATCCCACTGTAATTCTAATCATGAATCTATCAAGCTGGGAATCCGGCAGACAATGTGTTCCCACAGAACCTTCCGGATTTTCTGTAGCAATAACCATAAATGGATCAGGAAGCTTTCTTACAACGCCATCCACAGTAACTCTTTTCTCTTCCATACACTCAAGAAGTGCAGCCTGAGTTTTTGAAGATGTTCTGTTAATTTCATCTGCCAAAAGAAGGTTACAAAAAACCACACCCTCCTTATATTTAAAGGAATTATCTGTAGGATCAAACATGGAAAAACCCACCACATCCGATGGCATTACATCTGGAGTAAACTGCATTCTTTTAACATCTAAATTCATAGCCTTGGCAAATGCAATGGCCATGGTGGTTTTTCCTACACCAGGTATGTCTTCTATAAGCACATTACCACCGGCAAGGAAACACGCAAGCACCTTTTTTACCACATCTTCCTTACCACTAATTACCTTATTTACTTCCGTCATTATTTCATTACAAATTTCAATTCCAGTCATTTTCTTTTCCCTTACTATTTTTCACTAACAATTCTTAGTTCAGCCAGATTTATTATACCCTTTTTTAAAAAATCTGTAAACTTTAATATTTTCCAAATAAATGCATATATTTCTATGACTTCCACAAAAACAAAGGCCCCGTAACACTTGCTACGGGACCCACACACATAACAGACAAAGTATCTGTAAAACTTCAATTATTTAAAATAATTATTATTCAGAAACTTCTTCGTCATCTTCTTCTAATGCTTTTTCATAAGCATCTAAAATAAGAGTCTGAATTGAGTTTCTAGTATCTGTATTGATTGGATGAGCGATGTCCTTATACTCGCCATCTGCAGCTTTTCTGCTAGGCATTGCAATAAACAATCCTCTTTCTCCATCAATAACCTTAATATCATGAACAACAAATTCATCGTCAATAGTAATTGATACGATTGCTTTCATCTTACCTTCTTTTGTCATCTTTCTAACTCTTACATCTGTAATCTTCATTATTAAACCCTCCTATTTTCGAAAAATGATTACATATTGTATCTAGCATTTTCTTCAATTACGATTTTAATCTCTCCATCTTCTCCAATGAATGTAGAGTTAGCATTAATCGTATCTCTGCTTTCTACGATGCAATTCTCAATATGTGTATTATCTCCGATATAAACATCATTAAGGATAATTGAATTCTTAATAACACAATTATTACCTATATATGCCTTTTTAAATAATATTGAATTCTCTATAGTACCATTGATAATACATCCACTTGAAATTAAACTGTTTTTAACCTTTGCGCTAGGATTATATTTTGCTGGTGGCAAATCATTAACCCTTGAATATACATCAGGATATTGTTTGAAGAAATAATTTCTAATATCCTTATTAAGGAAATCCATGTTTGTTTCGAAATAATCTTCAACAGTTGATATGTTTCTCCAATAATCTTTCATGATATATGAGTAAATTCTCTTTGATTTTTTGTATTTGAGAATTACATCATTAACTAAATCATATCTATCCTGTGCTGCGCACTTTTCTATTAATTCAATAAGAAGTCTTCTTCTTATTACATAGATTCCAGTTGATACCAAACGGCTATTTGCTTCCGCTGGTTTTTCTTCGAAATCAATGATTCTGCCATCATCATCAACAGATACCACACCAAATCTTGTTGCATCCTCGCCTTCAGGAAGTTCCTTACAAACAATTGTAATATCTGCCTGTTTATCGATGTGCTGCGTTAAAACCTTATTATAATCAAGTTTATAAACTGCATCACCTGTAGCTATAACAACGTATGGTTCATGGCTGCTCTTTAAGAAACCTATATTCTGATGAATCGCATCAGCAGTACCTCTATACCAGAATCCGTTGTCCGATGTGATAGATGGTGTAAATACATACAAACCACCCTGTTTACGACCAAAATCCCACCACTTGGATGAACTTAAATGCTCATTAAGTGACCATGCATTATACTGAGTAAGTACAGCAACTTTCTGAATATGGGAATTAGTCATGTTACTAAGTGTAAAATCAATACTTCTGTAACTGCCTGCAACCGGCATTGCGGCAATTGCTCTCTTCAATGAGAGCTCTTTCATCCTGTAATTATTACCACCGGCTAAAATTATACCTATTGCTCTCATTGAACTTCACCTGCCTTAACAATATAGTCTCCACTTGCCAACTCACCATTTGGATAATCTGCAAGTTCAGTAACACCGGAAATGGCTACATTAGTTCCAATTTTAACATTATCAGGAATAACTGAATTCTCACCAATTACAGCCAAGTCAAATGCATAAATCTTTGTACTTAACTTACTTTCAGCCATCTCACCAAATCCGATTTCACAATTTTCTCCAATTACAACTTTCTCAGCAATTATGGACTTATTAATCTTTGTGCCTGCCTTAATTACTGCTCCCTGCATTATAATTGAATCAACAATCTCTGCTCCTTCTTCGATTGTTACATCTGGACTGATAACGGAATTAATTACTTTTCCATATATCTGACATCCCTCACCAATAATGCTCTTTTCAATATCTGAAACATCTGCAATATACTGTGGTGGAAGAGAATCACTCTTTGTATAAATCTTCCAGAATTCTTCATAAAGATTAAATTCAGGAACTATATCAATAAGTTCCATATTGGCTTCCCAATAAGAACCTAATGTTCCAACATCCTTCCAATATCCCGTGTATTCGTATGAGAAAATTCTTTTTCCCATATCAAAACAATATGGAATAATATGCTTACCAAAGTCACAGTTTTGCTGATCCTTTAGTTTAATAAGAGAATCTCTAAGCACTTCCCAATTGAAGATATAAATTCCCATTGAAGCAAGATTACTCTTTGGATGTTCAGGCTTTTCCTGGAACTCCGTAATTCGATTCTCATCATCTGTAACAACTACACCAAATCTGCTGGCTTCTTCGATTGGTACCGGCATTGCTGCTATTGTAACATCAGCGTTATTTGCCTTGTGGTAATCAAGCATAACCTCATAATCCATTTTGTAAATATGGTCACCGGAAAGAATTAATACATAATCCGGATTAAATGATTCCATATACTCAAGATTCTGATAAATGGCATTGGCAGTACCTGTGTACCAGTCTGTGTTTTCACTCTTTTCATAAGGTGGAAGCACGGTAACACCACCAATATTTCTGTCAAGATCCCAAGGGATACCAATTCCTATGTGTGCGTTTAATCTTAAAGGCTGATACTGTGTAAGCACACCTACAGTATCTACACCTGAATTAATACAATTGCTAAGGGGAAAATCAATTATTCTGTACTTACCACCAAAAGCAACTGCTGGCTTGGCAACCTTAGCGGTTAACACACCAAGTCTGCTTCCTTGCCCTCCAGCAAGAAGCATAGCAATCATTTCTTTTTTAATCACCTATACCACCTCGTCTGTAATGTTTTTTAGTATTCTTTATTATATCACAGTTTTCTCAAAAAAACAGTGTTTTTTATCAACTTTTTAGATAATTTTTCACAAATTTTACATACGTCTTTAAAGTCATATGACATTTTGCACAAATTTTATGCTGTTTTTTTGTGATTTTGCATAAAAACAATCAAAAAAACACCCTCTCTTCCGGACATTCCGGTAAAGAGGGTGTATATTTTTTTAGCATTCTTTTATTACATTTGCAGTTTTTTATTATTATCTGCTCCTATTTATCACTACTTTTTTTAATTTCATCAATGGCTGTCTGAAGTTGATTATCAGTTTCCAATGAATAATTTTCAACAGTAAGATTTTCATCAAGTTCAACTTCTACATCTGGTTCTAATCCTGTTCCATGGATATTTCTACCATTTGGTGTGTAATACTTTGAAATAGTAATCTTAATTCCACTTCCATCAGAAAAAGATCTTATAGCTTGAACTATACCCTTTCCAAATGTTTTTGTTCCAATAAGTTTTCCCGCATTGTAATCCTGTATTGCCCCAGAAAAAACTTCTGAAGCCGACGCCGAATTACCATTAACCAATACAGCAAGAGGCACATCTAGATTAGATTCTTTATCGGAAGAGTATTCTTCTCTTTCTCCATACTTATCCTCCGTATATACCAAAAGTCCTTCCGGAAGAATATAATCAAGAATGTCGCATACAGAATCTAGCAACCCACCAGGGTTATCACGAAGATCTACTACAAGGCCCTTCATTTTCTGTTTATTTAAATCATCTATTGCATCTTTAAACTGGTCAACTGTTGCAGATTCAAATTCTGCTATACGTATATAACCAATATTTCCATCAAGCATCTGATAACTAACTGTTTTTACTTCAACCTCTCTTCTTTCAACATTAAAATCAAGTTTACTAACCTTATCGTCTACTTTTCTTGAAACAGTTATTTTTACAGTTTCACCCTCTTCTCCCTTAATCATAGATACAACTGTATTAACATCAAGGGTTGACACATCTTTGCCAGCAACATTTTTTATAATGTCTCCACTTAAAAGTCCTGCTTCTTCAGCCGGAGAATCTTCAATAACCGACATTATGGTTATTTCATTAGTATCCGGATTTTGAGCAACATATACTCCTATTCCAAAAAACGCTCCAGAACTACTCTCCAAAAGATCCGAATACTCTTCTTTTGTATAATATACAGAATATGGATCTCCTAATGATTCCACATATCCCTTATAAATGCCCTCTTCAATGCTTTCCTCGTCATAATCATCGAGATACATATAATCAATAACTGCCTGAAGTGCATTAAGCTTATCTGCAACCTTTTCTGCTACAGATGCCTCTCCTTCTTTCTTTTCAATAATCCAGGCATTTTTAGAATTGGTCGCATATCTTAAAACTAATATGCCAGCTATCAAAGAGCCTAAACACAGGCCAACGGTAAGACAAATAGCCCCTATTGCCACTCTCCATCTTCTGGTTCTTTTTAATTCATTTTTATAATATGATTCGCTGGCCTTGTAGCTCTTTGCAAGGGCATCATTTTTCATCTGCTGCTCATCTAGTTGAATTCGAAGCAAATCATTATTTATCTCTTCAATATTATTCTCGTCCATTATTAATCCTTCTGTTTTACCACATTTTTGCGCCACCACATTATGCATCACAGCACTTTTGCACTACCACTTTTTTTAGAATTCAAAGCCTATATCCTATTATGGCGATACATAACTATGTGGATTAACATATTCACCATTTAATCTTACACTAAAATGAAGATGTGCTCCTGTAGACCTTCCCGTGGAACCCACTAAGCCAATAACATCACCCTTATGAACTGTATCTCCAGGAGAAACAAGCATAACTGACTGATGCATGTAAACCGAATAAAGGCCATCGCCATGATAAATACCCACCCAATTGCCGGCACTTACATTGCTTGTTGCCCATGCAACGGTACCATCTGCCACAGCATAAATATTTGTTCCACTTGGGGCCTTAATATCAATGCCACAGTGATAACTTGTTGTTCCATCTATAGGATCCTCTCTATATCCAAATTCGGATGTTATTTCAGAATACCCGGAAAGCGGCCACATCCATCCCGTTGTGGAAGGCTGTACATCTACCACCTGACTATCCTGACTACTATCATCATCACTATCTGTATTACCCTTATTCTTTTTCTTTGATGCTTCCTCTGCTGCAATACGACTTTCCTGTTCTTGTAACTCACTAACCACATCTATCTGTTTAGAAATATCAGCTTGCATACCACTAATTGTATTTTCAGTAGCTGCAATTTTACCTTCCGTTGCAGTAAGCTCATCAGCCTTTGCTTCAAGCAATTTCTCCGTAGTTTCCTGTTTCTCTAACTGCTCATCTTTTAAGGCAACCAGTTCATCCTGCCTCTCCTCAAGTTCTGCCTTTGTAGTTTTTATGGCATCCCTGGTTTCTTTCATTTTGTCAAGCATGTTTCTATCATAAGTTGAAATATCATTTATATATTCCATTTTATTTAAGAAATCAGAAAAATCATCACTTCCCAAAAGAAGATCCATTACTTTGGTATCTCCATCTTCATACATAAACTGGATTCTTAATTTCATGGAAGCATACTGTTCCTTAATATCTGCTTCCTGTGCTCTTAACTGCGCTTTTGTCTTTCTTATTTTCTTTTTAACCTTTTTAAGTTTCTTGCCCAGTTTATAAAGTTCTGTATTAATCTCAGTAAGTTTTTTATCAAGTTTAGTTATATATTCCTCAATACTTGCCTTGGATTCTTCAAGTTCTGCAAGTATCCTCTCTGCTTCACCCATATCAGCTATCATATCATCGAGAACACCCTGTTCTTCTTCACTATCGGCCAATATTCCTCCTGTTGGAGATGTGGCAACAACCACTGCAGTAAGAAATACGCAGAATGCTTTTTTTACATTTTCACTATGAAATATTTTTTTGATTCTCATATTATCTCCCAATCAAAAACTATTTATTCCCTTGTTAATTATACCTTAAGTGCATTAACACACTATACTTTAAGATGTTTTCTAATTGATATATAACTACCCACAAGTCCAATTCCAGCTCCAATAGCTAACGCCATTGGAATCAAAACCATAAACACATCCCTTGCAGGTAAAAATACCACAAGCTTACTTAATCCCTGAAATCTTCCAAGAATATAAACAACGGCTTTTTTATAGATTAAATAAATAACCACCAGTGGTATAAAAGCACCTATAAGGCCTATAACAACCCCCTCCACAATAAAAGGTGATCTTACAAAAAAGTTTGTTGCTCCAGTAAGTTTCATTATCTTAATTTCTTCCTTTCTAACAGCAATACCAATCATAACTGTATTGCTAATAAGGAATATTCCAACCGCCAAAAGGATTCCTATAATGCCAATTGATACATATCCCAAAAGTCTTCCAAAATCAGTAATGGTGGTTGATGTCTTTTCAGAATAATTAACTTTTCTGACTCCCGCCAAACCTTTTACATAATCAACGAATTCATCTTCCTTTTCCAAATTATTTAAAAAGATTTCATAGGATTCTGAATTAATTAATGGATTATCATCTTTAAATCCTTCAGCAAGTTCTGGTGAATCACCAAAATAATTATCCTTAAAATCTTCCCAAGCATCTTCTGCAGAAATAAAAGTGATACTATCCACTTCTTCTCTTTCCTTGATTCTCTCTCCTATTTTCTTAATGTTCTTTTTTGAAATTCCCTCATCAAAGAACACGGTAATTCCAACCTGCTTCTGTGCATTATCCACTATATACTGAAAGTTCTCAATAATAGCATAAAACATTCCAATAAGGAAAATACACGCACAAATGGTACTAACCGATGCCAAAGAAAACATAAGATTTCTTTTGATATTTCTAAATCCCTGATTTATGCTAAATGCAATTGTTCTAAGCGTTTTCATATTTATAATCGCCTTTTCTATCCGATATTACATGACCCTTTTTCATGATTATGGTACGTTTCTTCATGGCTTCCACAATTTCAAGGTTATGAGTTACCACAACTACTGTAGTCCCCTGTGCATTAACCTTATCAAGAAGTTTCATGATTTCCCATGAATTCTTAGGATCCAAATTACCCGTTGGCTCATCCGCAAGTAAAATACTTGGTTTATTAACCAATGCTCTTGCTATGGCAACACGCTGTTGCTCACCACCGGACAACTCCTTTGGAAATGATCTGTATTTGCCGGAAAGGCCCACAAGAGTAAGCATTTTTGAAACATTAACCTTTATGTTTCTTCCCGACTCACCTATTACCTTTTGAGCAATGGCGACATTATCATACACAGATCTGTCCTTTAATAATCTGAAATCTTGAAAAACTACGCCAATTTCTCGGCGCAGTTTTGCTATGTTTCTGTTTCTTAAATTTTTTAAATTCTTATCATTGATAGTAATTATACCCTCTGTTGGATTGAGCTCCTTTAAAAGTAACTTAATAAGCGTAGACTTACCTGAACCACTGTCACCTACGATAAATACAAATTCCCCATCTTCAATTGTTATGGAAACATTTGAAAGAGCAGGAGCACCCTGTTGATACGACTTGCTGACATTTATTAATTCTATCATTGTATCTTCCTAAATCTATTTATAATCCTTTTTATCACTAAAATTCTATGGTTTCCATGTATTTCATGTATTTTGCAACCATAAGTGCAATCTTAAATGTAATGGCATCATCAAAGACTCTTAAATCAAGACCTGTTGTTTTTTGAATCTTATCAAGTCTGTATACAAGAGTATTTCTATGAATATATAACTGTCTTGATGTTTCAGAAACATTAAGACTATTTTCAAAGAACTTATTAATGGTTGTAAGAGTTTCTTCGTCAAACTCATCTGTTGATTTGCCATCAAAAACTTCTTTGATAAACATCTTACATAATGGAAGTGGCAACTGGTAAATAAGACGTCCGATTCCCAAAGTATTATATGCAATAATGCTTGCTTCACTATAGAAAATCTTACCAACATCAAGAGCCATTCTTGCCTCTTTATATGAACGTGATACTTCTCTTAAATCATTAACAATGGTACCGTAGGATACTCTAACCTTTGTCATGGCTTCAGTATTTAACATGTCAAGTACGGTATTGGCCACAACATCCATATCCTTAAGGCTTTCGTCTTCTCCTAAATTCTTTACCAAAATTATATTCTTTTCATCCACTGCAGTAATGAAATCAGCTGGTTCTGAAGAGAAGAGTGATCTTACTGCTTCAAGAGCAGAATTATCTTTTTCATTAACAGTCTCTATTATAAATACGAGTCTCCTTGCCTCAACCTGGATATGTAATTTTTTAGCTCTGTTATAAATATCCACCATAAGAAGGTTATCAAGCAAAAGATTCTTGATAAAATTATCCTTATCAAATCTCTCCTTATACGCAACCAATAAATTCTGTACCTGGAAAGCAGCCATCTTACCAACCATGTACACATCATCTGTTGAACCTTGTGCAATCAATACATACTCAAGCTGATTATTATCGGACACCTTGAAAAACTGATATCCTGAAACCGCCTGACTATCGGCTGGTGAATTGGCAAATGATACGATTGCTTCTGTAAACTTCGCTTCCATATTGAAAGTAGAAGCCACAACCTTTGCCTCTGCATCAGTTACACATAGATTTGTTCTTGAAATCTCCTTAATACCCTCTAGAGTTGTTTGTAAAATTTGATTTGATATCATGCTTATCACGCCCCATTTCTTGTTATATTTGAATACACTTTAATCTATTGTAAACCATTTCAAAAAAAAAGAAAAGTAAAATTTTACATATTTTCACCTAAAATACATATATTTTGTTGAAAAACATAAAAACACCCACCACATAATGTGGTGGGTGTGAAATATTTCAAATTAACTACAATTAGTTTATAATAACCTGATCTGTTTCCTTATCAAAGATATGAAGCTTTGTAAGGTCCATAGCAAGTGTAACTACATCGCCCTGTCTAGCCTGTGTACGAGGGTTAACTCTTGCTGTACAAACACGACCTGCAATTGGGAAGTATAAGAATACTTCAGCACCAAGCATTTCGTAGTTGCTGATAGATGTTGTGAACTTACTATCTCTAGCAGATGCGATAAAGATTTCTTCATCATGAATATCTTCTGGTCTGATACCCATAACAACTGTCTTACCAACATAACCACCTTCGATAAGTACTTCTGCCTGAACATCAGGAACTTTGATTTCCTGATCTGAGAACTGAAGCTTAACAGCATCTCCATCCTGGATAACGTTAGCATCGATGAAGTTCATCTGTGGTGAACCCATGAAACCAGCTACGAAAAGGTTTACAGGATTATCATAAAGGTTCTTAGGTGTATCTACCTGCTGAACAATACCATCCTTCATAACTACGATTCTTGTACCAAGAGTCATAGCTTCTGTCTGGTCATGTGTAACGTAGATGATTGTTGTTCCTAATCTCTTATGTAAGTTAGAAATCTCAATTCTCATCTGTACACGAAGTTTAGCATCAAGGTTTGATAAAGGCTCGTCCATAAGGAATACCTTAGGATTACGAACGATAGCACGACCCATAGCTACACGCTGTCTCTGACCACCTGATAAAGCCTTTGGCTTACGATCAAGAAGATGTTCAAGGTCAAGGATCTTAGCTGCTTCTCTAACCTGCTTATCAATTTCTTCCTTAGGTACTTTACGAAGCTTAAGACCAAATGCCATATTATCAAATACTGTCATATGTGGATATAACGCGTAGTTCTGGAATACCATCGCGATATCTCTGTCCTTAGGTTCAACATCGTTAACTAATCTGTCGCCGATGTAAAGCTCACCTGAGCTGATATCTTCAAGACCAGCGATCATACGAAGTGTAGTTGACTTACCACATCCTGATGGTCCTACGAAGATGATAAATTCTTTATCCTGAATTTCAAGGTTGAAGTCCTTAACAGCTTCAAAACCGTTAGGATAAACTTTACAAATATTTTTAAGTGATAAACTTGCCATTTTATATCCCTCCTAGCTAGTTTGTTTAATTATCAATGCATATTGTAGTACAGTTATGTCAAAAAAACCATATGTCAATTACACAAAATATTCACGCATATTTTGTGTAATTTGCATACTCAACCCTCTTTTTTTTGAAAATGTAACAATTTTTTGTTATTTTATAGCAATTGCCTCTATCTCAATAAGCACATCTTTTGGTAATCTTGCTACCTCAACGCAACTTCTTGCAGGACAATCCTTTGTAAAATATTTTGAATAAATCTCATTTACCTTGGCAAAATCATCCATATTCTTGATAAATACCACAGTTTTTACAACTTTATCAGCACTAGAACCTGCTGCTTCTAAAAGAGCAACTAAATTTCCAATAGCTTGATCAGCCTGTTCCTCAATTCCTCCTTCAACAATTGCTCCTGTTGCAGGAATAATAGGAATTACTCCTGATGTAAAAATTGTACCATTTACTTCAATGGCCTGTGAATAAGGACCAATTGCTGCTGGTGCCTTGTCCGTACTAATAATTGTTTTCATAGTTTTCCTCCTGTTATCTCTATATTTTTGCATCTACATAAAAGATGCATTTAATACATATCCAATAAGTATTATTTTATCTTTATCTTTCCATCAGCTTTTTCAATGATTTCATTTTTAAGCAATCTTCCAACCGCTCTTTTAAAAGCCGCCTTACTTATGCCAAATTCTTTTTCTATAACTTCTGGTGCTGCTTTATCATCAAAATTCAACACCCCACCTTTATCAGTAATTATGTCCTTTATTTTTAGGGCATCTGCATCTATCTGAACATAAGCCTTATCATTCATGCTTAGATTTAATTTGCCGTCATCCCTTACCGAAGTAACTCTTGCTTCTATCTCATCTCCGGATTTCAGGTTGGTATGAATCTCCCTTTTAGGTATCATGCCATGGTATTTCATGTCAACTGCAATATAAGCACCCATGTCAGGATTTACATTTATAATAACGCCCCTAACCTTATCATCCTTCTTATATGGACTCTCACAACTTAGATACTTATTAATTTTCATTGTGGCACACAATCTGTCAGATTTATCCACATAAACACTTACAAGCACCTTGTCACCCACATTAATTTTTCTGATTTGTTCCTTAAAAGGAAGGAGTATTTCCTTGGCTAATCCCATATCAAGAAACGCACCTATTCTGGTAACATCCATAACCTCCAATACTCCCAACTCTCCAGGGATAACCTTTGGCATGCTAGTTGTAGCTATAAGTCTGTCATCAGAATCACGATAAATGAAAACCTCAACCTTATCACCATTATTAATTCCTTCCGGCACCTCTTTTTTCGGTAATAACACCTTTTCCTCATCGCCCTGATTTTCAGATAAATATATTCCAAAATCTGTTTTTTTTACCATTATAAGGTTACATACTTTTCCAACTTCCATATTATATCCAATCACTTTCAGACTTACTTCTATTTCAACTCTCGTACTTCATCCAACTTATAGCCCTTAAAATACGCGCTAAATCTTGAATCTTCTTCATCATCCACAAAGTCAAAATAATACTCATCCCCTATTTGCAACATTTTTACATAAACCTTATCTCCCTGATAAGATTCCTTTTTATATACAGTTTTAAAATCTGTAATTTCAAATTCCCTTGGTATATATTCCATTGCTAGAAATACATATGAAATATTATTAAGATGACCATTAACATCCAGAAAATGCCTAAGTATTGGGATTTGTCCCATGTTTTCCCACTCACCATCAGGGAATATTATCTTATGATTTGGTTTATCGATACCCTCTAAAGATTCACCAAGTTCATAACCAAGCATGTCATCTTCCCTGATCCTTGTAGGTTTCCTGGTATCCATATCCATGTATATCCACTGGGAATTCGCAATAGCAAGTTTCTCGCCACTTTCCGACTCAATAACAAACTCCCTGTTAGCAAGCATACTTCTAACTCCGCTGCTATAAGTTCCTGCTACAATCCTCTCCCCTGCATGTGGTCTTCTTATAATCTTCATATTCCAACAGGTAATAGCCCATAGTCTTCTTTTTTCATCCAGATATTCAAGGCCCCTGCCAATATCCCTTGCATGAAGATTTACACAGTCCTGCATAAAATACATCATGGACGGAATTGACATATTCCCATCGCCTCTGGACTGACTAAAAGTAACTCTTCCTTCTGTTTTATACATTTCTTCCTCCTAAGCAGATGCAAAAGCATTTGCCCATAATATTATCCATCATCTAAATTTATACTAAATTTGCCCTAAAATCAAGTTTTTTTGTCATTTATAACAGTTGATTTTTTTAATAAGAAGGCATATTATAATAATGCGACTTTAAAGAATTAAATATAGAGAGGTAAGATATGAGAAAAAGATTATCGTTTTTACTCACAATGGTACTTCTTTTAACCACAATTTTTACTGCAGTTCCAAAATATGAAGTTGAAGCTGCCGGCAAATACTATATTCAGGTTAACAAAGGTACCAATGTAGTTACTGTTTTCAAAAATAACGGAAAGCCATACAAGGCAATGATTTGCTCAACAGGCTATGATACTCCGGTAGGAACTTTCTACACACCGGAAAAATACTTATGGCATGAGCTTTTAGGTCCATCATGGGGACAGTATAACACCAGAATAACTGGTGGTTTCCTTTTCCACTCAGTCTGGTACTATACCAATGGTGATAAATCCTCCATTTCGGTAAGTGCTTATAACTATCTTGGAAACACCGCATCTCACGGATGTGTAAGACTTTTGGTTAAGGACGCAAAATGGATTTATGATAATTGTCCACTTGGCACCAAAGTTGTAATTATAAACGGTACAAGTGATGACGATCCTCTTGGAAAGCCTACCTTTATGAAAATCAATCCAGGTTCATACAAAGGCTGGGATCCTACAGATCCTGACCCTGATAATCCATATAGAAAAATGAAGCCTTCCATGAAGTTAACACAGAAAAATGTTCAGTTTGGTACAAAGGACTTAGATTTAACTTCTCTTGTTACTGTAAAAAATGCAGGTGGTGCAGAAGTAACAGAAGGTATTAAGACAAAAGGAAAAGTTAACACAAAAAAACTGGGTAGTTATAAAGTTAAATATTCATACACAGATGACTTAGGAAATAAAATAAAAAGAACATACACCATTAATGTTGTAAACATGAAAAAGCCATTAATAAATGGAGCGAAAAATAAAAAATCCGTTGAAAAAGGTGCAACATTAAATGTTCTTGAGGGTGTTAGTGCCGCTTCCTATACCGGAACTGATTTAACAGATAAGTTAACTGTGACAGTTAAAAATCCTAATAAGAAAAAAGTTAAAGTAACTGATGGGAACGTTAAGTTTAATAAAATCGGAACTTACAAAGTTAAATACAAAGTTACTGATACCAACGGAAAATCAAAAGTAGTAACAAAGAAATTCACAGTCATTGATAAACGCGTTATCATTACAGCAGAAAGCCCAATTATAATAGAGTTAGGCACTAAGTTTAAGCCTAAATCATTTGTAACCCTTACATCATTTAAAGGCAAAAAACTTAACAAAAAGAAAAATTTAACTGTAGTTGGAACTGTTGATACTTCAGTTGTAGGAACTACAAAGATTAAATACATTGGTACTCAGAATGGTTTAGAAACCAGAAAGAGGACAAAAACTGTAAAAGTTAAGGTTGTAAATACTGTAGCACCTGTATTTGAAGGTGGAAATGATATTACCGTTAATGAAGGAGATAATGTTGAACTTCTTGATGGAATTACTGCAAAAACAGGAGTTGGTGATTTAAGCCTTACAGATTATATTACTGTTGATGTAAATGGCGAGGCCGTGCCTTACGGAAGTTACACTGCAGGAAGCGAAGGAACTTATACCATAACTTATACAGTACAGATTCCAAATGGTCTTTCTGCAACAAAGACATTTACCCTTACAGTAAATAAGGTTGAAACCGAAGATCCAGGTACTGAGAATCCAGGTACTGAAAACCCTGGGACAGATACACCTACAGATAACTAAGTTATCTTTAAATCAGAATAACTAAATACACATTATACTTAAATAAAACAAAAAGCATAGTTTTGATTTTTCTCAAAACTATGCTTTTTATATATTATTCTTTTTTTTAATACTTTTTAAGATGTTTTTAATACTAAATGTATCATACTATGCTTCATCAGGCAAAGCTTCCGCCTCTTTAATAAGTTCTTCCACCTTAGGATCATGCGTTAAATTAAATACTATTCTAAGATAATATAATGCAGGTCTCTTCTCTCCACTTTCAAGACATTTCTTACCATGAGTAAAAGCCAAACCAATTACATCCTTATCAGGTGTGTATGGAATCTTACTCTTCTTTAAGATTTCTGCAATCTGGGCAACACTCTTAGGTTTAAGAGCTTCCGGTTCAACCTGTTTTTCTATCTCTTTATACATAATGGTTGCAAATGGATTTGGTTTCTTTACAAACATAAATGACATCTGCATACAGGCAATAGCAATTTCCATATGACCTCTTTCAAAGAAGAATCTTGAAAATGCCGCATAGCATCTTGCAAGGTCTCCAGGAAGGAAAGCATACTCAAATGCCTTTTCTACTATCTCCATAAATGTATCAAGGTCGCCTCGTTCCCTAATGTAATCAGCATATTCAAGCCAGATACCACAGGCTACAGGATTCCACCTTGACGCTTTTGAAAGCGCATCTATGGCCGCATCATTATCTCCCTTAACTTTTTTTGCAACACCATAAAGGAAATAAAAATCTGTTACTGGTTCAACAGGTCTTAAGATCTTCTTATTAGTTTTAAACTTAAACTTATAAAGTACTGTTTCCATAGGCTGAGTAAATACAAAATGTTCAACCTCATCCGTATCCTCATAGCCCTTTTCATCTCTTTCAAATCTTTCTATTTCAGGCTCCAGTGTCTCAATAACTTTATCTGCATTTCTCTCTTTTGTATAACCCATAGCTATATCAAGGATATTTTTATAATGCGCCTGCATGGCAGCCACAGACCTTCCTGCAATTCTCTTTGCTTCTTCAGGACTTACGCGAAACATCATCTGCTGTACACCCTTAAGAACTTCTTTCTTAACTTCAAAATCTTCTAGTTCACTATATTTTTTCATGCATCCAGCAAGATAATCCATATCTGATTTAATCTCTCCAGTTAATCCGCTTTCAACATCTTTTAATATTTCTTCCGCTTTCATCATATCCTCCAAATCATTTAATCGCTATTAATTCAAGCATTTCTATACTATCACATTTTCCTTATTTTTTCCACAACAAAAGCGGAACAGGGAACAGCGGAACAGGGGACGGTTCCTCGTTCCATATTTTTGGAACGAGGAACCGTCCCCTGTCTCCGCTGTCTCCACTACTTTGCTATGAACTTTGCATCTATATCCTTTTCATCAGTTATTTTTCTATAATGTTGCTTTTTAACCAATTCCTTCTTTGCCTCTTCACTATAACTAGCATATGCATCTTGCGAAAATTCCTCTCCATCTAAGCCTTTCATATATTCATCTTGAAAATCTGACCAGTAATTCTGGTTTGGAAGTAATCTTACATATTGTTCTTTTTCATATTGCCAATAATCTTCTTCACTCTTAAACTGATTAATCATATCCTGTATATCATCGGCATTCTCTGACTTAGATATTGTATTCTTTAATCTTTCAATTTCCTCCTCAACTTCTTTATCGGAAACCTCATATCCATTCTTAATCGCTTCAACATAAACCGCATTTAATCCTTCAGCAAATTCTATCGCCATTTCTCTTGCTTCTTTTTCGTCCATTCCTTTTAGCATATAAAATTTTGTGTTTTGTTCAATCTCGCTTTTGGTTATGATTATATCATCACCCACTTCGTAGACATCGTCAAGGGAAACTTCATTTTCGCCATATCTACCATATGGACTTATTATATAATCGCCTTCACTACTTTTTTCATTTGAACTATCTGATAGTATTTTCCCCCATTTAGAAAAAATGGTGTTCCAACTATCACCTTCAGCAGCATTAGAAAAATGTAAGAATACACCAAGCGAACTTATGCAAAGAACCAAAAATCCAATTATTAATCCTTTCTTCTTCATAAAAACCACCTCCTTCTAATTAACACACCATTGTTGCCAAACTCATTTGCATGCTATGATAATAAGCTGGCATAAGCGAACCTGAATCACTTACCGTAAAATCTACGACTGCATAATACTGTGTATTTTTCAATCTGTCACGATTCCAATGATTTATCAAACTTGTATTATACTGATGTAAAACATATATTGCGGAATAATGTGACCAAGTAGTAAATGTCGTTTTCAATTCACCACTACCATTATAATGCTTAGGATAATACATATCCAGCTGTGGTATAACCGATGGATCTGAATATGATTTATCATAACTATAAATCCATGTTCTCTCATAAAAAGTATTCTTATTAGTGTTCTCCGTTGATTGTCTATAATACTCAGTATAATACACCCATATATCTAAAGTAGCTAAACCAGAACCTGGACAGATAAAAACATATGAATGATTATAATCCATATCTTTATGTCCATCTGCATTCACTCGTACCAAAAAGTAATAAGAATTAACAATTAAAGACATTACCATAAACATCGCTAAAAGTTTCTTTTTATTCAAAAACATCACCTCCTCAATTTCAATATATCAAAAAAAAAAAATTTTTCAATACCTTTTTTTAGAGGAGATAAGCGGAGACAGGGGACGGTTCTGTCTCCTTAATCACCTATTTATAAATCCATCATAATCATCCCTTGTAAATCTATGGTATATAGTATGACCCATTTCTATATTAATACAATATACATATTCATCACCAACACTTTTTCCGTCTTTAAACCATATGGCATACATAAACCCAGTATCCTCAGGAACAGAAGTTTTTTCATACTCACCAAACTTGGCAAATACTTCTTCGATTTCATCAACTTTTAAATGATGATTGTTCTTAAATTTTTCTATTAATGTAATCAAAAATAAAGATGGTTTAACATTTTCATACACATATTTTACACCTTCCGACGAAACCGTAACTCCAACAACATTTTTATTATTATTAAATAATAATTTTCCCAATCCGCCTTTTTGATCATTCCAGACAATATTACAACAATTAACGCATTCGTCAATATTCTTAAAACTTTCTCCCAACAATTTGTTAAGAGTATTAAGAGGATAATAGAAAATCATTTTTTCCTCAGCAAATCCTAGTTTTATCTGTGCCTCTACTATCTGATCAGTTATATTGTTAATTAATTTATTTCTATCCATAACACACAATAATCCTGCCATACTTAATGGCAGGATTACTCCTTCTTTTTTATTCCATAATCTCTTTAGCTAACTTCTTTATCTCTTCCTTATTTTCCTCTGAAAGAGTAGATTTAATTGTAACCATGGTATCACAGAATGTAATATCTTTAAGTTCATCAAAAGCAGCCTTCATGTATTTGCCGGACATAGGTGCCCAAGTACCATTTTGAATAAAACCAACTTTTCGCTTTTGATAACCCTTATGCCAAAGGTCATGTAAAAACATGCTTACAACAGGCATAAGTTCTGTTTCATAAGTAGGTGAAGCAATAATGAGTTTTCCATATCTGAACGCATCTTCAATCGCTTCTGACATCATATCTCTCGCAAGGTCGGTAAGTACTACCTTTGGACATCCTGCTGCCTTTAATTCATCACAAAGAAGTTCAGCCGCTTTCTTTGTATTACCGTGCATTGATGCGAAAGCTATCATAACGCCTTCACTTTCAACATCATATGAACTCCATGTTTTATAAAGGTTAATATAATAATCAAGATTTTCTGAAAGAATTGGTCCGTGAAGTGGACATATAATCTCTATGTCTAAAGCAGCTGCCTTATTTAAAAGAGCACCAACCTGCACTCCAAACTTGCCACAGATATTAAAGTAATATCTTCTGGCTTCACAAGCCCAATCCTCATCCACATCAAATGCTCCAAATTTACCAAAAGCATCTGCTGCAAATAATACTTTTTCTTTTTTCTCATATTCCATCATTACTTCTGGCCAGTGAACCATTGGAGCCATAATAAATGAAAACTCATGACTACCTAAACTTAATGTATCTCCTTCTTTTACAACAACCTGCTTTCCTTCTGCAACAACCACACCAAACTGTGGAAGCATTCTTGCAATCTGAGCATTAACAACCACCTGTGTTTCTGGGAATTTTTCAAGAAATGATTTAATTCCTGCAGAGTGATCTGGTTCAACATGATTAACAACCAGGTAATCTGGTTTTTTCCCATTAAGTGCTTCACAAACATTATTAAGCCACTCATCTATAACCACTTCATCAACTGCATCCATAACAGCTATTTTTTCATCTACAACCACATATGAATTATATGCCATGCCATTTGGTATTGGATACTGACCTTCAAATAAATCAAGTGAATTATCACTTGCCCCTACATAAATAATTGAATCTGTTACATTTTTTAACATATTGATCCTCCTTGCCATTTTTAAACTTTTTTAATTATTTTTTTCTTCCTCTATTTCTACATTATAATCTTCCCACAAATCTGTCATTTTTACAAGTTTAGAAATATCTATATTCATTTCAAAGTATTTTTTATCGTTTACCACCATATTATCTTCTTCGATATGAAACTTTGTTCGTTTGCCATCGTTCCAAATAATAACTAGATTTCGACCACCTCCAATTCTAACATTACTTGTATCAGTTTCGTTTTCTACAGAACCATTTATATAATCAATTATTTCGTTTATTTCCTTATTGTCAGTACTGTATTTATTTATAGTATGATTCTCATCGTAACCCGCTGTATATATAATTACTGTTTTTATTTCGGATATATCGTTTATTAATCCTTCTTCTGATTGTTGATTTCCCTTACAACTTACCAACATAAGTAAGATAATAATCATACTTATTAAAGCCTTATTCTTTTTTATTTCCATAACTTTCTTTTCCAAATTCAACTGTTTCAGAACACTCATCCGCAGGATCCTAACAACATTAATTACTATACTGCAATTCCTCGATAAAAGCGTAGATTTTTTCTCCACTTTCATCGACTACATATCCATAGTTTTCTTCTGCAACTTTAATTGCACTCTTCTTTGTACTGTAAGTATCATACAACTCACCATTGATATACAAATAGAATCCATTTTGTTCAACCTTTGGAATCTCAAAATCTATTATCGTTTCACCACCAAAGGTATCCCTCTTGTTATCCTTCTTCTCATCTTCTCCATCACCAGAATTTGTAGTTGTGCTTTCTGTCTCCTCTTCACCTTCATCCATGCCTTCTTCGTACATTTTTCCAGCTTTTAGAACAATCTTTTCAGACGTATCAAGTTGATAATTAAATACAAATACAGGAGTTGTTTCCTTAAGATCAGTTACTATGTAGCTTATGCTTCCTATCTTTACTTCATCCTTAGCTGTTTCAAAAAGCTGGTCATCCGTAGTTTCCTTACCATTTTTCGTTCTCTTTAAAACTATCATATTGTCTTTAATTTCCACATCTGTAACTCTTATTTTCTTTTGAGAATAGGACTGAACTACATGAAATTCATCATTAACAATATATAAATCCTTTATAGGAAATGTAACTACGCCACTCTTACTTACCGTAATCTCATCTGCATTGGCTTTGCCGTATATAAGGTCACCTCCAGCATAGCCACATACCCTGATTTTTTCGCCTTCATTTGCCTCAATCTCCTTAACCTGACCAGTTTCAAAATTCATAACTGTAATACTACTTGCATCACCATATGTTCCACCGGTATTAAAAGCCAAAGTATTCATTGATTCATTAACGGCAAATGTTCCTATCTTCAAATCAGTTGCTATCTGACCATGTTCCTTTGTATTAAGATTTACGTAATTAATGCAGGAATCAATATAGATATATAGAACACCATCAGCAATATAATAAAGGGTTCCTACTTCATCCTGTAATATTTCATATGGCTTGTCATACTCCGCCATAAGGCGCTCTCTTACAATGCCTGTTTTTTCAGTATAACTATAGGCAACTATACCATTTTTACCCATATGAGCCACACTATTTAGATAACCATATACAATAAACTCCACATTACCGTCATCATCAACGCTCATGACTTCTATCTGGGAATCCTTGATATTATCCTTGGCATTCCTCTCGATGCTATACACGTTTACAATGGCATAATTATCAGTATCAAGACACCAAAGACTGTCACCTAATACATATGCAAGAAATCTATTGTTATCACTTTGAACATAATCAAAATCCATATTTTTTCTGATACCCAAGTTTATTCTGGCTCCTGTTATTGTCGCAGAACTTGCCTCAAATATCTGTTCCATAGTTCTATTATATGACCTTAAATAAATAGTATTAAGGGCAGACCATAATCTAAAATACTCTGTGATATTGTAAAACTCTTCCTGTTCATACTCATTTTTTGATTTTACTGTATATGTGAGTTTATATGCTCCAACGTCCTTATCCATCTCAAGCAATGTAACTGTAGGTGTTGTCATTCTTTCAACCTCCATGTCACCCCATGTAAGTTGATAAAATGAGGAATTAATTGTTACCACACCAAGATTTGAATTTTCACAATCAGCATCTGGTTCAATATACCCAATAATCCCATCCGTCCAACTTGCTGCTTTTTCATAATCAAGAGTTGTTTCGCTGAAGAAATTAACAAAATCCACCTGTTCAGCCAGATGACTTCCTTCCACACACATAACTCTACTATAATATGCTACTTTCTCATCTTCTGTCGTTGTTAGGGTAAGCCTTAAAACCCACTCCTTATCTATCTTTCCTTCCTCAGGAAACTCTATGTTAAAGGATATCTTTCCTTTCTTTTCCTTGTAATCAGATATGTCCTCATTAAGAATATAGGTATCACCATCAAAACTTAAAATGTCCTCATGTATACTCTTTAACGACACATCATTAGTATCTATCTTAACCTTAAAATTCCTTTTATCCTTATCCACAACAATAAGATTGTCGTGAATCTTGGTCATGTCCATGGCTGTAGTATAGCCATGTAAAGAATCAATCTCTTTATCATCAACAACAATGGATATTGTTGGAAGTACACCAATTTCTTCCGAAAATTCAGTAATTAAATTTTCCTGTTCCCCTTTATCCTTATGTTTTTGTAACTTAGTTATTTTCACTATCACAACACCAAGCAATACTACAATTGCAAGTGCTGCTACTATTCTTAAAAAGTTCTTCATTTATCTGCCTTTATTTTCAAAACCGGGATGGATTTCCATCCCGGCTTATTATATTACTTTTCTTTTTTATCTGACTTCTTTGTACTTTTTCTAACTGCTGGCATTTTTAAAACAATTGATTCACAGCCAGCCAATGGATACTTTACTCTATAAGGCATGCCATCACATTCGCCTTCTTCAGCCTTAATGGAAACAGCCTTAACATCACTCTTGGTTGAAAGAATCAGTTTATATGTACCCGGCTTTGGAACACCCACCATGTAATCATCACGATCAATAGGTGTAAAGTTACAAATAAATACCAATCCGTTTTTATAATCCATATCCGTACGTCTTATGAAACTAAATATGCTTCTGTCAGCATCATTTGCATTAATCCATTCAAATGAGTCATATCCCAGTGTTTCTGCATGAAGAGAAGGATTTTCCTTGTAAAGATGCAAAAGTTTTTTCACATAATCCTTAACATCCTTATGACTATCCTCTCCTAACAAATACCAATCAAGACTTTTAGCTTCCGACCATTCAGAAAGTTGGGCAAATTCCTGTCCCATAAAAAGAAGTTTTCTTCCTGGATGACCAAACATAAATGTATATGCAGTCTTTAAATTCTTAAACTTATCCTCTGGATAACCTGGCATCTTATTAAGCATTGAACACTTCAAGTGAACAACCTCATCATGACTTATTACAAGAATGAAATTCTCACTAAAAGCATAAGTAATACCAAATGTCATGTTATTATGATTAAATTTCTTAAAATATGGATCAAGCTTAACATACTGTAAAAAGTCATTCATCCAACCCATATTCCACTTAAATGTAAATCCAAGTCCACCATCTTCCGGTGCCTGTGTAACCTTAGGCCATGCTGTTGACTCCTCAGCAATCAGATAGCTTTCAGGATACATTTTATTTAAAATGGAACTTAAGTGCTTAAAGAATTCTATAGCTTCAAGGTTCTCATTTCCACCATGAATGTTTCTTACCCACTGTCCATCATTCCTACCATAATCAAGATATAACATGGATGCCACTGCATCAACACGCAATCCATCTATATGATATTTATCAATCCAGAATAACGCATTTCCAATAAGGAAATTAATAACTTCTGTTTTTGCATAATCGAATACCTTTGTTCCCCAGTCAGGATGCTCTCCCTTTCTGGTATCAGCATATTCAAAAAGTGGCGTACCATCAAACATTGCAAGACCATGAGCATCTCTTGGGAAGTGTGCAGGAACCCAATCAAGTATTACCCCTATTCCTGCCTGGTGGAATTTATCAACCAAATACATAAATTCCTTTGGTTCTCCATATCTTGAAGTAGGAGCATAATAACCGGTTACCTGATATCCCCAGGAACCATCAAATGGATGTTCCGCAATACCCATAAGTTCCACATGGGTATATCCCATATCCACAACATATTCGCATAACTCATCTGCCGCTTTTTTATAGTTGTAAAAACCATCTTCTGGATCCGCATCATAGTCTTTTTTCCAGGAGCCCAAATGCACCTCATAAATGGACATCGGCATTTCATAATGGTTTTCCTTTTTCTTACTCTTTCTCCACTCTTCATCCTGCCATTTATATCCATCTATGTTGTAAACCTTTGATGCATTACCAGGTCTTCTTTCGGCATAAAAGGCAAATGGATCTGCTTTGTATAAAGCCTGTCCACTTTCCGTCACAATAACATACTTATACATGTCACCCTGTTTTACCCCAGGAATAAAGAGTTCCCAAATACCGGAATTCTCAATGCGTGTCATATTGTGATTAAATCCACTCCAGTCATTAAACTCACCAATGACACTTACTGTAACGGCATTTGGTGCCCATACTGCAAAGTATGTTCCCTTTTTCCCATCCATTTTAACCTGATGTGCACCAAGTTTTTCATAAATTTTATAATGTGTTCCATTGCCAAATAAATAGCAATCATCCCTTGTAATAAAGTCCATTTTAGTTACCTACCTTCTCTTTTTTAATTTATCCCCATAATAAATTTTATTTACGATTATAATTAATCAAGCATCCCTTAAGGATGATTTCTCTTTCATCATCTGTCATGTCGCCAAGTTTAAGAGTGAACTCTTTAAGTCCTTCACCTGGCTTAACAACAAATGCTTTAATTTCCGATGCTTTATCCTTAACTGCCTTTGCAATTTCAGGAATGAAGATGTAATCACCATTAGCAAATGGTAAATTGTCATCTTCAAAGATAAATGGAAGCATACCCCAGTTAATGAGGTTTGATCTATATCTCTTAGTTGCATATGACTTAGCGATGTTAGCCCATCCACCTAAAACCTTCTGACATGATGCAGCCTGTTCTCTAGCTGAACCATCACCAGGTTTAACAGCGTAGATTGTACTACCTACACCTGTGTTTTCCTTCTTAGCATCTGGATATGTCTCATGAATTGTATGCATGATACTTTTAAGTTCTGGAAGAACTTCACCCATGCACTTACCTTCTTCTCTAGCCTTTTCTGCTTTTTGTACTTCCTTAGCTCTACCTACGTAAGCAGGGTCTTTTCTTGAAAGAGTAAATTCAGCAAGGCCAAGTGGGTTAGATCTGTAACTTGATGTTTCACCTGATGGAATAAGTTCATCAGTTGTTGTAACAGGATCATGAATTTCAGATACAACCTTAATTACTAAGTTATCTGTAAGTGCTACCATCTTTGGCCAGTCCTTAATGTTTGGACCAAAGTGAATTTCTGCGTTTACGTCAGCAACTCCCTTTGAATCAAATACTCTGTTTTCATAAATTGTTTTATCAAAGTGATATGTAGGACCTGTAAGTTCAAAGTCCATATCCATTGCTGATGTAAGGAAACCTTTATTAGCTGCTGTAGCTGCAATTGATCTTGCATCCATAAGAGCAACTGATGAAATCTGACCATTCTGTAATTTACTTCCTTCTCTGTTAGGGAAGTTTCTTGTAGAATGTCTGATTGAAAATGCGTTATTTGCTGGTGTATCACCTGCACCAAAACATGGTCCACAGAATGCAGTCTTAAGAATTGCGCCTGTTGCTAAAAGATCAGCAGCCTTGCCATTCTTAAATAATTCCATGTAAATTGGTGTACTTGCAGGATATACTGATAAAGTAAATTCATCACACCCGATGCTCTTACCCTTTAAGATGTCAGCCGCAGCACAGATGTTTTCAAATCCACCACCTGCACAACCTGCGATGATACCCTGTTCAACATAAAGTTTACCATCAACAATTTTATCCTTAAGAGAATATTCAACCTGACCATCAAGTGATACTAAAGCTTTCTTTTCTACATCTGCAAGGATGTCTGAAAGGTTTGCATTAACTTCATCGATTGTATATGTGTTACTTGGATGGAATGGCATTGCAATCATAGGTTTGATCTTATCAAGTTCAACGAAAACTACTCCATCATAGTATGTAACATCGCCAGGATTAAGTTCAGCAAAATCTTCACTTCTTCCATGTATGTCATAGAACTCCTTAATCTTATCATCTGTTTTCCAAATAGATGAAAGACAAGTTGTCTCTGTAGTCATAACATCAACACCAATTCTAAAGTCAGCTGAAAGATTAGCAACACCAGGACCAACGAATTCCATTACCTTGTTATTTACATATCCATTGGCAAATACTTTTCCAATAATTGCAAGAGCGACGTCCTGAGGACCAACACCCTTAGCTGGAGTACCTGTCATATAAATAGCAACAACTTCTGGTCTGTTAATGTCATATGTCTGTTCAAGTAACTGTTTTACAAGTTCAGGTCCACCTTCACCCATAGCCATGGTACCAAGTGCGCCATAACGTGTATGTGAGTCAGAACCTAAAATCATCTTACCGCCGCCAGAGAGCATTTCTCTTGCGAACTGGTGAATAACTGCCTGATGAGGTGGAACATAAATGCCACCGTACTTCTTAGCACAAGAAAGACCAAACATGTGGTCATCTTCGTTTATCGTACCACCTACTGCACAAAGCGAGTTGTGACAGTTTGTAAGTACATAAGGAATTGGGAATTTGGTAAGTCCCGATGCACGGGCTGTCTGAATAATTCCAACAAATGTTATATCATGAGATGTAAGTTTATCAAACTTAATCTGTAATTTATCCATATTACCGGAAGTATTATGGTTTTTTAGAATATTATAAGCAATAGTATTCTTTAAGGCTTCTTCCTTTTCTAAAAATCTACTACCAAGTTTTCCTTTAACTTCTTCAACATTCTCATTAACTTCAATGATCTCATTTCCATCAACAAGATAGGCTCCACCATTACTTAATTTAATCAATTTGATTTCCTCCTGACACTTCTTTCTTTTTGTCTTTTATCATTAAATCTCAATTCAAAATATTATATCAAATTATTAAGTTTATTACAACCTTACAGGGCAATAAATAAGCCCAAAAATTGTTTATAATAGATATTTAAAAAACCGCATTTTTTTCTTTTTTACTTGTTATAAATCATTTAAGTGTTATAATATTATTAATAAAACTTTCGAATGTATTTGTTTTATTTTAATAGGGGGAGGTAGATATTATGAACAAAAATGATGTTAGAATTAAAACAAGCAAGAGAAACTTTATCCTTGCTCTTTTGCTCTTATTGGCAACCAATATACTTATGGGACTCGCTCTTGTTTCATTATCAAAAAAGACTTTAAAAGAGCAGATTAATCAAAGAATGCTTGATGTTGCTAACACAGCATCATTTCAACTTGAGGGTGATATTGTAAAACAGCTAACCGTTCAAGATAAAGATACGGAGGAATACAATAATGCCCTTGATACACTTCGTTCTTTTCAGGAAAACATAGATCTGGATTATATATATACTATTAATCCGTAAGGCAATGATAAATTCACATTTGCCATTGATCCAGATAGAGATGATCCAGCTGATTTTGGTGATGCCATTGAAACAACAGATGCTCTAATAAAAGCCTATAATGGTACTCCAAGTGTGGATAAAATACCACATTCCGATAAATGGGGAAGTTTTTACTCAGCTTATAGTCCTATTCAAGATTCCAATGGTAATATTATTGGAATTGTAGGTGTCGATTTTAACGCCAACTGGTACGAAGACACACTTGATTCCCATCGTGCCATTGCCATAATAATTACAATGGTCGCACTTACCATTGGTATAGTTTTATCCTTTATCATATTTTCAAAAAACAGAAAGAGTTTTACATCCGTATTTGATAGCATAAGCGACCTGAATAAAGCCATAGAAAAATTTGATTATATGATAATGCAATCATCTATAAACAAACTTGACATGCTTCCTGAAAATGAAAGTGAAGTTTTAAAAACTCTTGCAACCGGCGAAGGAAGCAAACGTCATTCTATCAATGAATATGATGCACTAAGTGATGGCATTAACAGCATTTCAAATAAGTTTATAAAATACATTAAATATATGGATACGCAAATTTATATTGATCCAGCCACATTAGTTAATAATAAAGCAGCATATAGACTCAAAAGAAAAGAAATAGACGATTCCATAAGCAAGGGCAATGCCAATTTTTCAATGGCCTTTTTTGATATAAACGGTGTGAAAAAAATATATACTAACTTTGGTTTTGAACTTGGAGAAAAATACTTATTTGAATGTGCCAAACTTTTAAAATCCGTATTTGGCAAAGAAAATGTATACCACGTTACAGGTGATGAATTTATAGTAATTATTGATAATGCAACGTATACAGACATGAAGAATTCATTTGCCAAATTCGAAAATGAGGTAAAACAATTCAATGTTTTAAACAAAGGAAAAATAAGCCTTTCTGTAGCAAAAGGCAGAGTTACTTTCAATCCTGAAACACATAAAAATTATCGTCAGGTATTTATTGAAGTAGAAAATGCCTGCAGAATTAATAAAGAAGCTTATTATAGAAATTCTAATGCTTTAGAACACAAGTAGTCTAAACTTAAAAAGGATGTTTCCGTTATTTTGGAAACATCCTTTTTTATTTATCATTTAAATCTATTTCATTTCAAACAACAATTATTTAATCTTAAACTTATTGGTTTTAGCCTTCTTAAAGATCTTTGCATAAGCTTTCTTTTTAGCCTTTGGAACTACTATTGTAAGTTTCTTTCCACCTTTTCTATAAAAAGCTTTCTTACCAACCTTCTTTAATTTAGATGATTTAATAACAACCTTTGATAACTTCTTGTCGCCGGCAAATGCACTTGCACCAATCTTTGTTAACTTCTTACTAACAATTGAAACACTCTTAAGCTTACTCATACCAGCAAATGCATTCTTACCAATATTCTTAACCTTCTTGCCAATGTAAACCTTGGTAGCCACTTTATTGCCTTTAAACGCTTTTGCACCTATTGAAGTAACATTATAGTTTACACCGCCTATTTTTACTTTAGCAGCTATTTTTAAAGTTGTAAGTGTCTTCTTTCTAAGTCCTGTTACAGTAACATCTCCATAAATTGAACCATCTTTACTTCCTGCTTTTGTAACCTTATAGAAATACTTTTTATCCTTTACTTTTGAACCTGCTTTAGGTCCATCTGCAATATTTGTCTTAAACACTGCAGTAATTTTAGCATCAGTATCAGGAGTATAGTTAAATGTACATGTTGCTGATGTAGCTTGTAAACCACTATAAACCTTAGCATTTCCGCTGGTTACCCATTTATCAAATTTATATCCCGCCTGTGCTACTGCAGTAAGAGCAATACTTCCTTTTGAAGCTGAAACAAAATCAATACGACCACCTCTTGCAGGTTTAATTGCAAGAACCAAACCATCTGCATATTCAAAAGTCTTTTCTTCCTTATCAGACTTTCTATCTGGAGTAATAATTGTATCTCCCGCCTTGGCCTTTTCAAAGCGCGCGTATACCTCGCCACCATAAACTGATTTATTTATTTCAATTGAATAATCTGTTATTTCACCGGACTTCTGGGAAATACCCTTTAATTTCCATTCCTTGAATTTATATCCTTCAATAGGAATTGCAGTAAGTTTTATAATCTGATTACTAACTTCTTTAAGATAAATGGCTCCTGCGCCTTTTGGATCAACACCATATTTTATATTACCATATTTGGTGCTCTCTTCCTTAACAGTAACTATCTCAAATCCCTTTTCGTCATCCTTATTTCTTTCTGCTCCAGAAAGATTATTATTATTAGATGATTTACCTTCATCAAGTCCGATATTTGCGCCTACGCTTTCTTCACCAGATACATCCCCAAGATTCTGTGCATTATCGGAAGAAGCTTCGGTATTATTATGACCAATGTTACCACCAATATTCTCATCACCGGTTACATCACCAGAGTTTCTGTTATTCTCGGTTTTTTTATTGTTTTCACCAATATTGCCACCTACATTTTCATTACCAACAATGTCTCCATTATTACCCATGTTTTTAGCAACACCGTTATTTACGCCAATATTACCACCTACATAATCAGCACCGGTTACATCACCATTATTAAGTGCGTTATCAATATTTCCGCTTTCTTCATTAATACCAACATTACCACCTATGTAAGAACCACCATCAGCGTTTCCATCATTCACAAGGTCAGTTATCTTCCCCTTATTAACACCAACATTGCCACCTATATTGTTTTCTCCTGAAACATCTCCGGTATTTTTAAGAATTGATACTTCTGATTCCTTATTTACATAGCCAATGTTGCCCCCTACTGTAGTTTTCCCATCTACTTCTCCAGAGTTTTTAAGGTTCTCCGTTTTATCATCCCCAGTGCTTCCTCTTTCCGAACCAATATTACCTCCCACGTAATATTCTCCAGTTACTTTACCTTTGTTTTCCAATACTTTTGCAAAGTTTTCATCAATACCGATATTTCCGCCTACATATGCACTAGCAGTAACGTCTCCTGTATTTTTACAATCTTGCGCAGTACCACTGTTTCTACCAATGTCACCACCCACATCTACATATCCATCAACATTACCTGTATTAGTAACCTTCTTTACAATACCACCTTCACCATTATAACCAACTATGCCGCCAACGTCATAAGCAACATTTTTACCATCACTGCCTACACAGCCAATCACATTTCCTACATTAGTACAATTATAAATGGTTTTATTATTCCGTCCGCAAATACCACCTACATAATTAGATCCAGCCACAGTTCCTTTATTGGTGGAATTCTTAATATTTGCATAAGTAACACCGGCTATACCAGCTGAATAATTAGAATACTTGGCATTGATATCACCTTCGTTTGTACAATTATCAATTTCAAAATATCCTATTCCAACGATACCGCCAATTCCAATCACCTGTTTATCTGTGGTTATGCTACCTTTATTTGTACATTTGCTAATAATAATTGCAGAAGGATTCCCAAATCCACTTTGAGGATAAATACTACCTCCTACTATTCCGCCAAAACCATAACAGCTATATGCATCTGTTCCAACATTTATAGTAACATCACTTGTAGAACCGGTAATACTTCCAGCATACATATATCCCACAAGTCCACCTATAAGATTTGCATTCTTCTTTCCATAATCAGAAGGTGCATTAATATCATTTTTTTCAGCAGCACAATCATTAATTACAACATTTGCACACTTGACACTAGGACCTGAACTTTTTTCTTCAACCTGATATGCACCACCTATAAAACTACCCACATGATTATTACCACTAAGTGTGGCATTTTTAACCGTACATGAGTTAATTGTAAGCTTGCTATCATTGTTATTTACAACATTATAACTACCAATCAATGCAGCCACATGATGATTACCTGCAAGTTTTGCATCATCAATGTTTAATTTGTTAATTGTAAGCTTGCTGGTATTTTGAACATTAAATAAGGCTACATTACTTCCAGGATTTTCAACTTCTTCATTGTTCAAACCCTTAATGGTCTTACCATTACCGTTAATTACAACGCTTTTTTTGTTGTTAATTGGAATGGCACTCCACTTCCTATCAGTAACAATAATGTCCGATTCAACGTTAACAACCACCTCATCACCAAGAGACTTAATGTTATTTCCCAGAGCAAGCAAATCATCATATGTATTAACAGTGATTGTATCTGCTGCATTAACCGTTTTAACATTACTTCCCACACTTATTGAAGTGGACACTAAAACCGCACTTAACATAACGCTAAGTGCTTTCTTCATATTCCTTTTCATATTTACCTCCTACTTATAATTTCTTTACCTTTACTATTTATATATTTCCGTACATTACTCAATCGTTTTCGTTATAACATAAAAAATCTAATTTTTCAAGTATTTGTTAAGAATTTTCGCTGTATTCCCTCCTAAAATATCCTTTCATAACTAATCTATATCAATTATATTAACCATTGCATTATTGCTGAATAAGTTTCTGTTATTATAGTCAAATTCAATATAACATTTATTACCTTATTGTTAATTTACAAATTCATCTAACTAATCCAATTTATTTACGCAGCCCATAAATACAGGTATTCCTTTTTTTGTATCAACGATTGCATATACAAATGGATTATCAAGAGTAATCTGAAGTGTTTCTCTCTCATCTAAAACAGCCATATTCTTTTCAATCATGATTGCCGTTACCGCTGCTGCCTTCGTACCGTTCTTATCAACTTCAATATGTGTTTTATGGATTACTTTATTTATAAAATAATTTGTATCACCATCTTTTTTGAACATATTATAAAGGTTAGCTTTTCTCTTGCTAAATGCACGGGTAACACCAAGTTTTTTAATAGGTGCATTAAGTTCTGCATTATAATCAAGGGAAAACTCAGGCATGGTTATATTAACCTTTTTATCAGTCTTTATGTTATTTAATGCCTTATTAAATTTAGCTGGGTTTTGCACAAGTTTTTCTATATAGTCAGAAGTACTTGTTCCCTCAGGCATCTTAATTCCCACAAATGCATATTTGCCGCCAGTATAATACTTTTCAAATCCATAGGCTCCATTCAGTTTAAAGTATCCACCTACTTCTCCAGACATCTGTGTTACCTTTGATATACTTCCATCATAGTTTGTAAAATCCTGATCTTCTTCAATGGAATAATCAGAGAATTTATCTGCCCATGTGCCCTCAAAGCAAATGGCATTAATAAGTGCCGAGACTGTATCTTCATCCAATTCATCAACAATTTTTGGAATCATGTTATTGGTATTCTTCTTAACCCATTTGTTCATATCCTTTACGCAGTCATCATCAAATGGAGTTTTAAATACATCTGCGTCAAAATATGATATGGTCTTTTTAAGATAGTTCTTTTTTACCTTAACATCCTTCCTATTGGATACCCATACAGAATTGGCAATGTTCCAGGTAACAAATTTATCATCTTCCATGTCATCCATCTGCTTCTTTAAAATCTTATTGGTATCAGAAGTTTTAATCCCACCAAATATATTCTTTTCAATCTGCTTTCTTGTTTTTCCCTTGGCACCATTTTCCAAGAGGCCAAAAGCATACATTACAGAAGTTGGAGATATTAAAACATTGGCTCCTTCTTCATCATTCTTCATGGTTTCATTTAAAAGCTTAACCGAAGCAGATGTGATTTTTTTCGCTTCCTTCTTTTTCATTTTTCTCCCTTTTATATTTATTACTTTAATTTGTTTTGTCAGATTAACTGTACTGCTACTTGCTGCACCTATGTTAGTAAAACCCAAGCACATGGTAACTGCCAAAAATAGTGATAATACTTTCTTCTTCATAGTTTTACCTCCATTCAACTATTTGCATATTTACCTTTAAAACATACATGATTACGTTGATTAGATTATATCACCAAGCAATAAAAAAGACCAGCCACAGTTAAACCGTGACTGGTCCATCTATAATAAACCCAAATTATTTAACAACTACTTTGTTAGCTTTTGATTTTTTAATGAGTTTCTTATAAGCTTTCTTTTTAGCCTTAGGAACTTTGATTGTAAGTTTCTTGCCACCCTTTCTAGTAAATGCCTTTTTACCAATCTTCTTAAGTTTCTTTGACTTGATTGTTACTTTCTTAAGTTTCTTATCGCCGTAGAATGCCTTCTTACCAATGCTCTTAAGAACCTTTGAGTTAATTACTACACTCTTAAGTTTCTTCATCTTGGCAAATGCCATCTTACCGATAGTCTTAACATTCTTACCTACATAAAGCTTAGTAGCTTTCTTGTTACCCTTGAATGCATTGTTACCAACTGCTGTAACCTTATATGTTACACCACCGATTTTAACCTTGGCTGCAATCTTTAGAGTCTTAAGTGATTTCTTACGAAGACCTACAACCTTAACAGTACCTACGATAGAACCATCTGTGCTACCAGCCTTAGTAACTTTATAGATATATTTCTTATCCTTAACTGTTGTTCCTGCCTTAGGACCATCAGCTGTAACTGCCTTAAATACAGCTGTAATCTTAGCTGCCTTATATGGTGTATAAGTAAATGTTACTGTTGCAGAAGTTGCATCAAGACCTGTTGCAAGTTTAGCAGAACCTGTTGTTGTCCACTTATCAAAAACATATCCATCAGCTGCTACTGCTGTAAGTGTGATATTACCAGACTTACCTGAAACAAAGTTGATGCTACCACCCTTTGCAGGTGTAATTGCGATTACTAATCCATCTTCAAACTTAACTTCTGATGAATCACCATTGACAGTTGTTCCGATTTCTTCGCCTTCTTTAAGTTTTTCAAAGTTTGCTGTAATAACAGCGCCCTTATTAATATTTACTGTAATCTTTGAATCTTTGCTTGAATCACCGCTTGCTACTGTTGTATTATCAACACCCCAGCCCGTGAACTTGTAGCCCTGAACTGGTTTAGCTGTAACTACAACCTTCTTTGTACCGTCATTCTTAATATAGATTGCACCACTTCCTGCTGGAACCACCTTGTATGTCATGCCTGTAGCAGGATCATAGTACTCACCATTTGCTGGAGCATCTGCTGTTGGATCAACAACTTCTGTTCCGTCTTCATCTTCCTTCTTACCACTGTTATCAGTTGTATTAGAAGAAGTACCTGGATCAACATTATTTACATTGCCATCTACAGGTTCACCTTTGCCTGTAACACCACCGTTATTTGTAGCGCCATCAACCTTACCTTCGTTAAGACCAACATTACCACCTACATAATTTTTACCTGAAACATCGCCATCATTTGTAAGACCACTTGCATCGCCGTCTTTTCCATTATGTCCAATGTTACCACCAACGTTATTATTACCGTTTACATCACCTTCATTATAGTTGTTTTCTGTAGTACCATTGTTTTCACCAATATTACCACCTACGTTATCTCTACCACCAACATTACCTGAATTATTAAGGTCTTCTGATGTACCATTAGCAAGACCAATGTTACCACCTACATTATCACAACCACCAGCTGTAATATTACCTGAATTGTCAAGATCCTTTGCGTGTCCGCTATTCTGGTTACCTATATTACCGCCAATATTTATACCTTCTTCAGCAATAACTTTTGCTGAATTATCTAGATCAGTAGTATCACCATCTACATAACCGATGTTACCGCCCACATTGCTCATACCAAAAACAGCATCGCCCTTATTAGTAAGGTTTTCTGCATTTCCTTCAAGACGTCCTACATTACCACCTACATAACGGCCATCCATGGCTTCTACTTTGCCTTCATTATTAAGGTTTTTAACATCTCCTAAAGAACCACCAATGTTACCGCCTACATACTCGCTACCATCATCAGCAAAAACATCACCCTTGTTATCAAAATCAGTTGACTTACCTTCAATATATCCTACATTACCACCTACATACTGTGAATTTTCTGTATCAACTTCTCCTGTATTAGCAAGCTTATCTGCATCTCCATTCATCCAGCCTACATTTCCACCTACACAATAGCCTTCTACAGCTCCACCATTAACATCTACAATATCACCACTATTTGTAAGATTATCAACATCACCATTAATAGCACCTACATTACCACCAATGTATCCTGCTTTCTCGTCTGTATCATCTACAATAATCTTACCTGTGTTTTCAGCATTACTTACCTTGCTGTTTTCTGCATCTGCACAGCCTACATTACCACCTACACAGTAGTTACCAGTAATGTCACCACTGTTTTTAGTATCAGTAATCACGCCTCTTACAATACCTGCGATACCACCTACATATTTATCTCCAGTAATATTTCCGCTATTATCAGAATTTGAAATATCACCTTCAAATTTACCAGCTATACCAGCTACATTAGTAGCATCACCATTATATGGTGCTTCATCATTTCCTTCTACTGTAACTGCACCTGTATTTGTAGAATCAGTAATTGTGCCTTTACCAAATCCAATAATACCACCTACATTTTCTCCTGATTTAACTGTAATTGTTCCTTTGTTAGTAGCGTTTGTGATATTTGCTTTACCAAATCCAATGATACCGCCAATTCCAAATGCATTACCTAATGTAATGTTACCGCTGTTAGTACAATCACTTATAGTAATTGTTGCTGCTATAGTATATTCATTTTTTGTACAGTTACCACCTATAATACCACCTACGGCATACTGATCGTTATTAATTGTTGTTGCCAAATCAAGTTTTGCATAATTATTTGCATTTGATATGCTACCATTTGGCATATATCCGATAACACCACCTATAAATTTACCATCACTTGATCCCACTGCGTAGTTAACATATTTAATTGTTGTAGCTGCATTTACAGTACAATCCTTAATCACTGTTTCTGTTGCACTCTGTGAGTAACCAACCATGCCTCCAAAATAAGAGTCACCTAAAATATTTGAATTATAAACTTTACAATTGTTTATTTCCAAAGTATCTGTATTAGCAAATCCAATAAGTGCACCTTCATTATAATAACTCTGAAGATTAGCACCAGTAATTGTCAAATCATCAACTCTAAAATTCTTAACGACAACCTTTGAGAATAAACCTGTAGCAAAACTCTTTTTATTGTCAGAAGTAACACTGGCAAATACATTGGTATTATTGATACCGCCAATTGAATATCCATTACCTAAAATTGTTACGCTGTAATTTCCAGTCTTTTCAAATGAAATACCTTCCCAGTCATTTCCCGTTACTACAATGTTGTTTTTAATGTTTACTACCACATCACCTGTAGTATTTGCGATAGTAGCACCCAAATTTGCAAGATCCGAAGCTGTACTTACATCAATATTAACCGCTGCAGATACCTGCTTTGTTTCATTGATACTTACACCTGTAAATACCAAAGCTGCACTAAGAACTACACTCAATGCTTTTTTGAACACCTTTTTCATAAATAGTTTCTCCTTTTTTAGTTTTTTCATTCAGTTCCTCTTTATAAACGAAAAAACCTGCCTCACTCCCCACAAGCTCGGTTTATTTCATATAATTAAGTATACCACTTAATCGTTTTAGTTATACTTGATTTCACAATTTATTTCAACAAGAAATCTCGAAAAAAGCCATTTTTGTTAATTATTAAACAAATGACCACATGTTCCATAATGTCTTTAGTGTAAAATCACCATAATTAAAAAGAAGCCAAATCGATTCATAGGTAATCGCCCATTACCTAGATCTTTTCAGCTTCCTTTTATACGATGGAATTTACTCCCTATCGCATTTTTAAACTACGCTTTGCCTTTCGGCTTTTTTGTCAAACCCTTATGTTTAACTGCTGTCACACTTACTGGTCTAATTTACTTTGTCTGTTATTATTCTATAGAATCACCTCCTTTTTTCAAATCATCTGTTGCCAACTTACTACCCACAAAACTTGCTACCAAAGTATTAAGATTGACACCTAAGTATAAACAAAAAATAGCGAGACATTTTGCCAGATTAAAACTAATCTGCAAAAGTCTCGCTATTTAAATTCAAACCGGATTACTATTATATAATCGTCTTGACGATTTGAATACAAGTAACTTGTTAGCTACTCTCTCTTGCTTTACTTGAAACGTATATTACCACCTTAGGGATTCCTTGTCAAGCAAAATCGTATCAATTTTTACGAATTTCATAATACTCGATTTTCGTAATAATTTATACTTTATTTCCTTAAATATTTGTACTTAAATTAAAGCATTTCACGAATCATTTTTTTATAATTCAAGAACTCCTCTGTAAGAACAAAATCATTATTCCTTGGCTTAGGTTCTTCGATTACTATTTCCTGATTTATATTTGCCGGACTACCCTTCATAATATATATTCTATCAGAAAGTAAAATTGCCTCATCAATGTCATGGGTAATAAATATAGTAGAAAGTTTAATGTCTTCCATTAGTTTTAAATACCACTCATGAATGGAAGATCTGGTAAGAGTATCCAATGCACCAAATGGTTCATCAAGCAATGCGACTTTTTTCCCGCACAAATATGTACGAAGAAGAGCTGCTCTTTGCCTCATTCCCCCAGATAACTGGGAAGGATACTTATACTCTGTTCCTTGAAGTCCAAATTGTTGAAAATGATTTGCCGCCATTTCCCTTGCTTCCTTCTTTTTTACACCTGATAATGTCAAAGGCAATGCAACATTATCCACCACCGTTTTGTGTGGCAGCAGCAAATCCTTTTGAAGCATATAACTAAGATGACCATTTTGACCTGTTATATTAATCCAATCCTTGCCAACTTCATCTTTATTAACGTCATGGTCTGTATGTTTTACACCATCCTTTGGAGTGGTCTCATTAACGCTATCTCTTAATAAAACGCTTCCTCTATCCGGTATGATAAGACCTGACAAAACATTAAACAAAGTTGATTTGCCAACACCGCTTACACCAAGGAGACTTATTATTTCACCCTCATGAAGAGTGATTGATACATCACCTAAAACCTTGTTATCACCGTATGCTTTTGTAATCTTTTCGGCCCTAAGTATTTCCTTCATACATCAAATCCTTTAATTATATTAGTCTTATTTGCAAGATTTTTTTTAATTATTCCGGCAAATATTCATTCGTAAAGCCATATCCTTCTGGAATCTCATCTGATAAACCATTATCATATAACCATTTATAAAATCTGTCCCATCTTTCCTGATCAATATATCCCCACTGATCAACTTCTGCTTTATACTGAGAAGCCAGCCATTCCTGACTTTCTGTTACAAGCTTCTTATCAAGTTCTGGAACCTGCTCGCAGAGAATATCTGCTGCTGCATCAGGATCATCAATTGCAAATTCATAACCCTTCTTGGTTGCCTCTAAAAATGCCTTTACTGTATCTTCATTCTTGGATGCCCAATCTGTGTTAGTAGTAATTACCGGATTATAATAATCAAATGCATCATTATAATCCTTAAAGAAAAATACATTTGTATCAAGGCCTGCCTGCTTACATGAAACACCTGCCCATGCATAGTAAATCCATATTGCATCAATGTCCTGCTGTAATGCTGCAGGTTCATTTTCAACATATTCAGGAATCATGTTGATTTTTGAATAGTCACCACCATCTTCTTCAACCAAAGTTTTAATTATGGCCTGCTCAATAGGCATTTCCCATGTGGCATAGTTCTTTCCTTCCATGTCCTTAGGGGTTTCTATGCCATCCTCTTTTAATGAAATAATACCGGATGTATTATGCTGAATTATGGTTGCAATGGTTGTGATAGGAAGTTTATCTTCCGATGTATATACTGGAACCAGCGAATCCTGAAAATCTATTCCAAACTGTGCCTTCCCTGAAGCAACCATCATGGTAGCTCCATCTTCAGGTGGCTGAACTATTGTAACATTAAGCCCAGCATCTTTATAATAACCCTCATTTAACGCTACATAAAAACCTGTATGATTTGTATTTGGTGTCCAGTCAAGAACAAGTGTAATATCTGTTAAACCCTTATCCTTTGATTCTTTGCTTTCTCCACATGCAGTAAGTCCAAGCACCATAACTGATGCAAGCATAACTGCCATTAATTTTTTAATTTTCATGCTTCTTCCTTTCTCTGTCTGTGTGTTTATTTATTCTCTTCTACGTTTTTCCAAGGCATCATCTTAACCTGCATTACCCTGACTAACGCCATTAGAACCAAACTAATAATTGAAATAAAAATAATAACGGCAAACATTTTATCATAAGACAACGACTTCTTAACTCTTGTCATATAAACTCCCAAGCCGCTTAGTCCTCCAAGCCATTCTGAAATAACTGCCCCCACCACTGAATAGGTAACTGCAATCTTAAGTCCTGAAAAGAATTCTCCTAAAGCATTTGGAAATTTAACATGCCAGAATATTTGCCACCTGCTTGCCTTCATGGACTTCATAAGACTAATCATGTCACTGTCCACTGACATAAATCCTTCAAGCAATCCCACGGATATTGGAAAGAAAGTTACCAAAACCACAAGAATTACCTTAGGCGCAATGCCATAGGAAAACCACAGTATTAAAAGCGGTGCTATGGCAACTGTGGGAATTGTTTGTGTTATTACTAAAATAGGATATAATCCCTGTCTGATTATCTTAAAAGAATCCATTAATGCCGCACAAATAAATCCCAATGTGGTTCCTATTAAAAGTCCCAAACCTGCCTCAATGAGTGTTGTTCTTGCATGCTCCATTAAAAGTGGAAAATCATTTATAAAAGCCTCAACTACCTCAACTGGGGATGGAAGCATATATCTTGGTATCCATTCAAGTTTCCACGCCAAGTGCCATAACATTATAAGTAAAGCAAGAACAAATAAGGGAATTATCTTATCTGTTTTAAATGGAATACTTTTTTCCTTTTTCATTTTGACTCCTATTACTGTTGATCATTTTTTGATGATTTTCTATTATTATTTATCATCCTTATGATGCTTTTCTGTTATTATTTATCATCCTTATGATGCTTTTCTGTTATTATTTATCATCCTTATGATGCTTTTCTGTTATTATTTATCATCCTTATGATGCTT